>Ga0136611_10000514_pt1 | contig 25480 bp, 18 predicted proteins | sample AntDrymUQ2232306_2_FD_106645 | JGI IMG/M metagenome (GOLD analysis project Ga0136611, IMG submission 106645) | Polar desert sand microbial communities from Dry Valleys, Antarctica - metaG UQ223 (23.06) | ecosystem: Environmental > Terrestrial > Soil > Desert | place: Antarctica: Dry Valley...
CGCATCGCTTTACGCCGGGATCGAAAAACGTGTTGCTTGGCTGGTATCCAAAAACCTCGCTCGACATGGACGAAAGCACGCGCGACGCCAGGCGCAACAAATTCGGCGGCACCAAGTTCGTTTATCCGCGCGAGCAAATGAAGGAAATGAAAACCTGGTTCGCAGCCGAAATCGCGCGCCGTTTTTCGCAGGCGAAGATTCTCTACTGGACGTAAAAGTACGCCGGAATTCGGGTGTACTTTTACGCGTTGCCGCTATTCTTCCAGGGCAATCGCATCAGAAAATTTCGTGCAAGTTTGCAGTTTTGTGATTGAGCTAGACAATGCTGAATTCCAAGTTGCAATGACTGGACGGGCGCAAAATCGATTGTAGGGGCGAGACGCTGTCTCGCCCCGGGCACGCCCGGGCACGCCAACGGCGTGCCCCTACGTCGAAGATACTTGTGCGTCCGTCCAGAATTATAAATTGAGGCGCTGAACTCTTAAAATAATTCCTGATGCGATTGCCCTGGCTAATCTTCTTTTTTCGGGTTGGCGGTGCCGGCCACTTCGTCGGGCCGGACTTCGTGGGCTTCATCGCCCTGGACAAACATTTTCTGTTGCGCGCGCGCCTGCACATCGGGATTGTGCGCTTTTTGGTCTTCTTTTGAGCGATGACTGTAGATTTGGAACAGCACCAGAGAAAACACCACGACGGAAAGCGCAACACCAAATTGCAGCGTTTCCATCGGCTCTTTCCACTGGATGAAATGCTCCAGAAAATGCACCGCCAAAATCGCGACGACGACGCTGATGATTTTGTCTTCCAGGTCGTTCAGCGTTTCGACTCCCAGCGCAATCGCGACGTTGAGCGGGCCGATGAACAGGCTGTAAAGCCCGACGCCGACCAGATAAAACACGACCGCTTCGAGCATTACGTTGACGATTTCCAAAAAACTCACCGTCAGGCGCGACGACTCGGCGTTGCCCGCGACCATGCCGCCCCACGCTTTCCAAATGCTGGTGAAGGCCAAAACAGCGCCCATTAAGAACAGCGAAATCGCGACCAGCAGAACCGCGATCACCGCCAGCAAAACAATAAACCGCGTGCGCCCGATCGCGGTACCAAGTCCCGACAGCGCGCCCGGCTTTTCCGGCGAATTCAAATCCATGAAAGGGAATTTAACACGACTCAAACATCGAACGCAGTGGGTGCCGGACAAAAGAAAAGTACACCTTTATTCAGGTGTACTTTTATGGCATCACGAAACCGCGATTTTTCAACACGACTTGAGCTTGCGCGCTCGTCAGATAACGCGCGAAAGTGCGCGCCGCGGCGAAATTTTGCGTCGCTGCGACGACCGCCAGCGGATAGCGAATCGGCGCGTGCAGCGAAGTGGGCGCGATGGCGACGATGCGCACGCGCGAAGAAGCCAAAGCATCGGTGCGGTAAACAATTCCGGCTTCGACGTTGCCCATTTCGACCTGCGCCAAAGCCGCGCGGACATCCTTGCCGCGCACCGCTTTGGCATTCACGTTTTTCCAGATTCCCAACTTGGTAAAAACTTCCTGCGCGCGATTTCCCGCCGGAACGCCGGGCGCGCCGACCGCGACGTGTTGGACGGACGAAAGCGCGACGTCTTTAAATCCGTAAATCGGCAGCGCGCTGTTTTTCGGCACGATCAAGACCAGTTTGTTCCTCGCCAGGTTTGCGCGCGTCGATTTGAGAATCAAGTTTTTTGCCGCCAGTTCGTCCATGTTTTCGTCGGCGGCGCAAAGGAACAAATCGACGCGCGCGCCTGCTTCGATTTGCTTTTGCAGCGCGCCCGACGAACCGAGATTGAATCGCAAAACAATTTGCGGATGCGTTTTTTGATAATTTGCGCCAAGTTCCGTCAACACGTTTTTCAAACTCGCCGCCGCCGAAATCACAATCTCGGTTTTTTGCGGGCGCGCCTTCGGGACGAAACTCGGCGGAGCGAAAATCGACCGGAAAGACAAAGCCGCAATCGCCGCAAGAGCCAACGCGAAAAACCATTTGCGCATTGTTATCGAATCTCGTTTTTGCGCTGCCGCAGCCACTTATTCAGCGCGAGAATGAACGCCAGATTGGCGGCGGCGAGCACGGCGCAAAGAATTCCGGCGAGCTTCATGTCGCCTTCTTCGGCGGCCAGATAAATCGCGACCGGCGCAGTTGTGGTTTTGCCGGCGATGTTTCCCGCCACCAAAATCGTCGCGCCGAATTCGCCCAGCGAGCGCGCGAACGACAACACGATTCCGGCGAGAATTCCGCTGCGCGCAAGTGGCAATGAAATCGTCCAGAACGCGCCCTGCGAACTCGCGCCAAGACAGCGCGCGGCATCTTGCAAATGCGGATCGACGTTTTCCAGCGCGGCTTTGGCGCTTTGATACATCAGCGGAAACGCGACGATGGCCGACGCCAAAACCGCCGCCACCGGCGTGAATAAAAGTGACACGCCGATTTTTCCCAACGCCGCGCCGCCGATTCCATTTTTTCCCAGCACAACCAGCAGCGTGTATCCCGTCACGACCGGCGGCAGTACGAGCGGCAAAACGAAAATCGCTTCGCAGACCGATTTACCCCAAAAATGGCGACCGCTCATCGCGCGCGCCGCCAAGATGCCGAACCCAAAGGCCAGCGGCGTCGCCGCGCTCGCCACTTGCAACGATAAAATCAGCGGCTGCGCATCGAACATAAATGAAAATCAAGCGAACCCAAAGCGTGGGCAAGGAAAATTTCAAGCTGCCTCGCTTGCGCTTCAGGTTCGCCAACAGACAGACCGGCACAATTGAAAAGTACGCCCGAATAAAGGCGTACTTTTCAATAAAGCAAGTAGGGCGCGCGCTGCGCCTTGAAATTCGCCGCATCGCGTTGTGCGATTTCTATGGCCGCCGTGATATCGCCGATTTTTAAAAGTTCGAGAATTTGCGACGAGCCGAGTAGTGGCAAAGCGGCGCGCAGTTTTTCTTCGTCGAATTCACGCGGATGCGTGCGATGCAGCGCAGCCAAAAGCGCCATGCCGGCCAGAACCGGATTCATCTCATCGGATGTTCGGCACAGCCGAATTCCGTGACAGGGACTACTTTCCCACGTCGCGCGACCGGGCGTGAAATCGCAAGGCTGCAATTCGAGCCCGGCGCGCGCGGCCCCGGGCCATGATTCGCTTTCCTCGATGACACGCTGCGAATCGAGCCACGGCGCGCCGACAAGGGCGAACGGCGAATCGGTTCCGCGCCCGACGCTGACGCCCGAAAATTCCAGCAGGCACGTCGCGGGGTACCACTGAACCGCATTCCAATCGGGCAGGTTGGGCGAAGGCGGATGCCATTGCAAACCCGTTTCCGGCCATTTCATTGCGCCTGTCAGGCCGCTGACGCGCGCGATGCGAATGTCAACATTCAAATTCGCATCGGCGCGATGCCAAAAGGCAAGCTCTCCGAGTGTCAGGCCGTGCTGAATCGGAATGCGCGCGTAGCCGACGAAAGAACGCTGATCTTCATCGACATGCGGCCCGCTGACGTTTTCGCCTCCCAGCGGATTGGGGCGGTCGAGAACGAGCAAGGGAATGTTATTTTCGGCGCACGCTTCGACGATGTAGCACAGCGTTGTTGAATAGGTATAGAATCTCGCACCGGCATCCTGAATGTCGAAAATCAGGGCATCGAGATTTTGCAGCATGGCGTTTGTCGGGCGGCGCGTCGGGCCATACAGCGAGTGAAAAGTACGCCCGAATTCCATGCTACTTTCGACATCGCCTTCCCTGTCGCCGCGCGGGCCGTGTTCGGGTGAAAAAAGCGTGCGGACATTGGCGCCGCAATAAGTTAGAATAGTCAAAGTCGCGGTGCCGTCGCGCGCGCGTCCCGTATGATTAGTCACAAGGCCGCAGCGACGACCGCGCAAAAAATCTTCAAGTTCCGCGTTGCCTTGGCGCAACGCATCGATTCCCGGTACGATTTGCATTTATTGAATTTTAGCATTTTGCGCGCTGGCCTTTGCTTTGCCACAACGCGCGCGCCGAAATTTGCGCCACTTTTTTGTTTTAACGTGCGGCGCACAGGGATTCTATAAGGAGTATTTATGCCAGAAATTTTTGAACGGCGCGACAACGAAATTCCGCCCGATGGTTCGGGTGCCGCGCAAAGCCCGGAAAGCGCCGCTGAACGCGCCGCCGAAACTCGTGCGGCTGAAACGGGCGGGGATGGCCGCGCCGAGGGACGCGACGATATTCGCGCGCGCCTGATTGGAAAAGACGCGCGCGGCCAGGAAGTTGTGCGCCGCCCGGTTTCGCGGACGGCGCGCAGCATTGCCGGCATCGCGTGGTTCACGGTCTTTTTCGCGTTCATCTACTTTTTGTTCATCGGGCTGGCTGCAGCCTCGCCGGGCTACCGCTTCGTCGACCGCATCGCTTCGATTTTTCTGGTGCTGGGCAGCCTGTTTATTTTCGTTCACGGACTGGGTTATGCGAACTCGATGATCAAATCGTCATGGGCTTATGACGAAGTGAAGAAGCGCGTTTTCTCGCCGATGCGCGAACCCAAAGTCGCGTGCCTGATCGCGTGTTTTAACGAGCCGCTCGACGTGCTGGAAGAAACCGTGGCGGCGGCGGCGGCGATGGATTACGGCAACAAGGAAGTCGTGATTTTGGACGACTCGACCAAAGACGAAATCCGCCAGGGCGTACGCGACATCGGCGCGCGCTATGGCGCCGTCGTGCGCCAACGCACAAACCGGCGCGGCTACAAAGCGGGCGCGATCAACGATTACCTGCGCACGACCGACGCGCCTTACGTCGCGATTTTCGATGCCGACGGCCTGGCCGCGCACAATCTGCTGCGCGATCTGGTGCCGATCATCGAAGAAAACCCGCGCCTGGCCTTCGTGCAAACTCCGCAGTTTTATTCCAATACGGATGCCTCGAATGTCGCATTGGCGGCGGCGCGCCAGCAAAGCGTGTTTTACGAATACATTTGCGAGGGCAAAAGCTATTCGCGCGCGGCGTTTTGCTGCGGCACGAACGTGATTTTTCGCCGCGACGCGCTGCTCGACATCAACGGCTTCGACGAAAGCAGCGTGACGGAAGACTTTGTTACGTCGCTGGCGCTTCACGTCAAAGGCTACGACAGCACATATTACAACCAGGTTTACGCCTACTCGATGGCGCCCGAAACGCTGGCCAGTTATTTCACGCAGCAAAGCCGCTGGGCGTTCGGCTCGATCGGCGGCATGGGCCGCGTTTTGAAAGCGATGATTTCGCGCCCGGGCTCGATGAGCCTCGGACAGTGGTGGGAATATTTCCTTTCGACGACCTATTATTGGATCGGCTGGGTGAACTTCGTGTTTATGCTGTTGCCGATGCTTTACATTTATCTCGGCGTTCAGCCTTTGCACGCCGACGTATTCACTTATGCGGCGGTTTTCATCCCGTATATGTTGTTTTCGCTGAACATGTTTTACGCCGGCATGGAAGCGCGCGGCTACAACGCCGGCGACATGCTTTTGGGCCAGCAAATCGGCTTTTTGAGTTTTCCGGTTCACATGACGGCGGCGATTTCGGGCATTCTGGGACTTAAGCGCCCGTTCGCGGTGACGCCCAAAGGCTCGTCGGGCAAGCTCGGCTGGCTCGCTTTGTGGCCGCAACTGCTGATGTTGATTTTATCGGCGGTCGCGTTTTTGTGGGGAATGTATCGCTACTTCGTTTCGGGCACCGACCGACAAAACATGGCGATCGTCGTCAACTCGATCTGGTGCCTGTATCACGTGATTCTGTTGGCCGGCGTTTTTCGTCTCAATCGCGCCTTTACCGCGCGCGCATCAAGCGACGATCAGCGCCATTTCGTTCCCGGCCAGATGCGCAACGAAGACGGCACGATTCCCGGTGGAGCAATTCCCGGCGGCGCGATTCCTGTCGGCGCGGCGGGCGCTGCGCCACTGGCGCCGGGCGCATCTGGAGTTCGCGGGCGCCTTTCCCGTCCGCCGGTTGCGACGCCGCTGCGTCCCGCGGGCCGCAGAGGGAAATTCGGCCTGATTTTAGGCGTACTTTCGCTTGTCGCTTTGCTGGCCGTCGGCGTTTCAATGGCGATGTGGTACGCCAAGCCTGCCGTTCCGGTCAACGTTTATGTTCTCGACCGCACGACGGGACGCGATTACCAGGAACACCGCGGCCTGATGTGGACGCTCAACCAATTGAAGATTCGCAAAGGCGCCAACTTTGGCCCCGATGCCGCGAACCCGTCAGATAAATATCGATGGGCGCAGGATTATTACGGCTTCGTGCCCGACCAGGCGAAGGACGGCCCCCGACCCGACAATTGCGAAGCCGATCTTTGCGTCGGCGGAAACGAACGTCCTCTGCCGGAAAATCTGGAAACTCCGGGCGCGGTTTATCTGGCCGATACTTATGGCGAGTTCGTCGAGTATGACAATCGCCTGGGCAAATACGTGAAGTACGAGAGTACGCCGCGCGGCATAACGCCCGCTGAAGTGGACAAGATTCAGGATTTCTATGATCGCCAGGGTTTGCTCGTCGCCGAATGGAATACCATCGGTTATCCGACGCTGCCGATGAGCGCTCAAAGCCTGGCCGACCAAACCGCCGGGCTGCAAGCCGCCGTCGCCGAAACGCGCAAGGGCCTGGTGTCGCTGCAAACCAAAGAACTGCCGGCGCGCCAGGCGCAATTGCAGCAAGCGCGCGCTGCCAAAAGCGCGAACTGGCAGGCGACAATGGAAGTCCAGGTGCGCGAAACACAGGACAAAATCAACAACGCCAACACGCAGATTCTGGCGCATCAGAAAACGTTGGACACAATGACAAACAGCGGCGACCAGATCGCGGCGCAGCAGCAGCTCGAAAAAATGCTGCACGTCAATTATCAAGGTTGGTATGGCCGCTATGTCGATAAGTTCGAGCTGGAAGAAGAATTCGACTGGCGCTTGTACAAGAACGTGGACAGCACCAACCGCGATCTGAAAGTGTTCCCGAAGGGTTTGCGCGGCCCCGGTTTCGTCTTCTATAAAGACGGGCCGAGCACGATTTACAATGCGCAAACCAAAAAAATGGAGCCGAACCCGTTCTCGGCGCCGATCATTATCACGCAAGCGGAACTGGGCGGAGGCAGCCAACTCGCCTCTGGATTATACACCAGCTCCAAACCGGAAATCGCCGCCGACCCGCTGTTGCAGGGCGTCGCCAAAGAAGTCCCGGTTCACTACTGGTTCGATGTAGTCGATGCGACAGCAGGCGCCAGCGTTCTGGCGTGGTATAAAATGCCGCTGCGCAAAAGCGCGTTTGATAAATTGCAGGCCGCCGGCTTCCCCGCCAAGTTCATCAAGCCGCAAGGCTCAAACGGCGACGGACAGCTCGTGTTTCCGGCGGCGATTGCTCACCGCGACAACAATAAGGAACTGCGCTCGTTTTACTTTGCCGGCGATGCCTCGGAGTATTCGCTGGTTCCGCGCATCGGCGAAATTGTGCCGGCGACCGCGGGCACAATTCAATTTCTGAGCGGTCGCGTCGGTTCCTATTCGCACCTGTATTACTGGAACTACTACGAACCGCTCTTGAAAAACGTGCTGACACAAAACCCGCGCATCCGCCGCAAGTCCTGAGTTCGTTCATCGGGCGTGCCGAAAAGTACGCCTTAATTTCGAGGTGAAATTTATCAAACCCATTTCCATTCCGATTATTCGCACTGCTTCTCAGCGCGACGCCAAACCCGATGCGATAAAGCTCGCGGCGACCGCACTTTTGCTGTCGGCATCGCTGTTGGCGCCATCCACAGCGCGACCGGCGTTTGCCGCGCCGCACTCGCCGTCCAGCGCGCCTGTTCTGCTTGATGACGACAGCGCGGAAAGCGTGATTCTCGATGCCCAAAGCAGCGCGCCGGCCCCGGCGCCGCAAGCGCCTCGCAAAATCGCGCCTCGCAAAATTGCGCCGCAGAAAACAGCACCGTCAGTTGCACTGGCGGCGCCAGTTGCGCCAAAAGCTGCGGTTGCGCCAAAAGCTGCGGTTGCGCCAAAAGCTGCGGTTGCGCCAAAAGCTGCGGTTGCGCCAAAGGCTTCGGCTGTTGCGCCGAAGGTTTCGGCTGTTACGCCGCCTCTGGAAAGTACGCCTGAATTCGGGCGTACTTTTGTGCGAGCGATTGCCGCGCGTCCGCCGGCGCGCCGTGCGGTTGCACGCAAGGCTGCGCCGGTCGCGGCTCGTTTTGCGCCGCGCGTTTCGGCCAAGCGCCAGGCGGCGGCGTGGCCGCTGATTAACGCGGCGATCAAGCCGTTGCGCGCGCGCAATTTCGCGGGTGCCCTTAACCTTTATCGCCGCGCGGTCACGACCGATCCGAACAACATCGAAGCGCGCCTGGGCGTGGCGCAGGCGCTGCTTTTACTGAAAAATTTTCCGGCGGCGATCGACGCTTATCGGCAGATCACCGTCGCCGCGCCGGGCGAAATGCGCGGCGCGCAAGGTCTGGCGAATGCGCTGGCTTTTTCCAAGCGATACAACGAAGCCATCGCCGTCAACAACCGCATTCTGGCGCGCAACCCGCGCGATTTCGATGCAGCCTATCAGAACGCGCAGTTTTCGACGTGGGCTAAGAACTATGTCGCCGCCGACCGCTATTTTCAATCGGCGCTGGCGATTCAGCCGAACAACGCCGAAGCGTGGGCGAAATGGGGCGAAGCGCTTTCCTATTCGGAGCGTGGCCCGCGCTCGCGCAGCGCTTTCGAGCGCGCTCTCGCGATTCGCCCGAACTACGTTCCGGCTCTGGTCGGCTTGGGGAATCTCTATTCGTGGAGCAAAAACTATCCGCTGGCGATTGGGCGCTATCGCACCGCGTTGGCGAGTGAACCGCGCAACCTCGGCGCGCTTGTCGGCCTGGGCGATGCGCTGACTTTTTCGGGCCAGTCGCCCCTTGCGGTCGCGTCCTATCGAACAGCGGTCGGGGTCGATCCGTCGAGCCGTGCCGCACGTCTTGGCCTGGCGCGCGCTCTGGTTATCTCAAATCAAGACGCCGCCGCCATCGTCGAGTTGAATCATCTCCTGAAATATAGCCCGCGCGATGTCGAGGTCTTGTCGCTCCTGGGGCAGGCGCAAAATTCGGGCGATTCGACCGCCGCGATCGCGACTTATCGGCGATTGCTGGCCGCTCAGAGCGCGCCGGCGGATCAGGCGCAAACGCTGCTGGCCATCGCGCAAGTGCAAATGCGCGCCGGCGAAACCGAAGCCGCGCGCGAGTCTTACGTCGATGCTGTTAAGCGCGCGCCGGGAGATTCCATCGCCGCGACGGAATACGCGCGATTCCTGATCGCGCAAAATAACCTGGGCGAAGCCGATGTCGTCATCGCGCAAGTGCTGGCGAATGACAGCGCCAATGCGCGCGCGCGTACTTTGCAAGTCGTGATTCAAAGCCGCATGGGCAACTTCGAGCGCGCCAACGCTCTCGCCGCGCAGCTTGCCGGTTTAGAGCCGGCCTCGCCTGAAGAAGCACTGCAAATCGCGGGAGCCTTGCGCAACGCGGGCCATGCTGAAGACGCCAATCGCGTGATCCAGAAATTGCTGGCGACCGCGCCCGATGACAATGAATTGTTGCTGCAAGTGGCGAATCATCAGCGCGACACGCGCGATTGGGAAGGCGCAATTGCGCTTTACCGCTCGTTGCTGACGAAAGAGCCGAACAACAACGTCGTGCGCCTCAACCTGGCCGAAGTGCTGACGTGGCAGAAAAATTTCGCCGACGCGCAGACCGAAGTCAACACTGTGCTGGCGCGCGATCCGAAAAACGTCCCCGCGCAAGTGATGGACGCAACGATTGCGCTGCGCGGCGGCACGCCCGAAAGCCGCGAAGTCGCCGACAAAATGGCGAACGCGATTCTGGCGCAAGACCCCGCCAACGCGGCGGCCCAAAACATCAAAAGCATGGTGATGACTTCGCGCCGCAAGTTCGCTGAAGCCGTCGCCGGTTATCGCAACGTCTTGAAAACCGAGCCGAACAATCTCGAAGCGCGGCTGGGCCTGGCGCGTAATCTTTATTATTCGCGCGATGTCGAAGGCGGCATCCGCGAATATCAGGATTTGCTGAAACTCTCGCCCGACGACACGACCGTCAAGCTCGAACTGGCCAAGGTTTTCCGCGACCATAATCGCTTGAGCGACGCCGAAGCCTTGTATCGCGAAGTCTTGGCGACGCGACGCGAGCCTCTGGCTCCGCTGGCGCCGACAATCGCTGCACCCGCTGATGTCGAAACGCGCGCCGGAGCTTTGTTCAGCCCGCAGCTTGTCAGCCCTTCGATGATGCAAGCCTTGCCCGGCGAAAAATTGCCGAATGGAAAAGTATCCGCCCTCGCTTCGCGGGGCACCCGGAATTCAGGCGTACTTTCCAAAACGGCGGCGCGCCGCTCGACGCACAACGCGAAGCTGCGATTCGCGCAGGCCGACGTGCCGACTTCATCGGAAAACACGATCACCGGCGCGGCGCCTTCGCCCTCAGCCGATGTCGCCGGCCCGGGCGCAACCGACCCCGGAATCGACGCTGGAACAAACAGCGCGCCGATGACGAACCCGACGGACGCGGCAACTGATGGCGCGCCGCCGGAAGGGCCCGCCGAAGATGCGACAGACAACACGCCCGACATGGTTGTGCCGTCTGATCTGGTGGTGCCGATGCCAACAACGCCGCTGAGCGATGGAACCGCGAGCGGCATCGGAAACGAAGCGCCCATCGCCGATCAGGTCGAAGCGCTGTTCGGGCTTGGCGAAATCCGCCGCCGCCAGACACGCTATGCCGAAGCGATTGAAGAATATAATCGCGCTCTGACGCTGGATTCGACCAACATCGACGCGCGTCTTGGATTGGCGCAGGCGCTGCGCTCGACGGGCAATTACGCGCAGGCGTTAATTGAAGATGAGCGCGTGATAACGGCGGCGCCCGATAACTTGGCCGCGCGTGTTTTGCACGCGCAGTTGCTCAGCGATAATGGCAACGCGGCGCAGGCGCAAAAAGAACTCGACGATATCGTGGCGAGCGTGCCGGAAAATCCGCCGCTGGAAACCTGGCTTTCCGTTGTGCAGGCGCTGACGGCGCTGAAAAACTATGATGCGGCACTGCAGGTTTTGCAGTTCGCACAAAAAGATTATCCCTCCGATCCGTCGTTGCCGCGCCGCACCGCCGAACTTCTGACTTTCGCCAAGCGTTACGACGAGGCCCTGGCGCAATATGACGCGATGCTTGTCGCCGACCCGCAAGACCCGGACGCGGTGCTCGGCAAAGCGCGCATTTACAATTATTCAAGCCGCCTGGAATTGTCGGAGCCGCTTTATCGCCAGGTTCTGGCGGCGCAGCCCGATAATTATCAGGCGAAGGTCGAACTGGCCAACGTGCTTTCGCGCCGCGCCAATTATGACGAATCGATTGCGCTTTATCGCGAAGCCGTGGCGACCAACGCAGGCGATGCGGCGACGCGCGTCGAACTGGCGCGCGTGCTGCGCTATGACCGCCAGTACGAAGCCTCGGAAGCCGAGTTGTCGGCGATCATTGAAGCCGACGCGAAGTTCGCGCCGGCCTACACCGAGCGCGGCATTTTGCGTGGACAACTGGGCCGCTACGAGCCGGGCCTGGCCGATGTGCGCAAGGCGCTGGCGATTGCGCCCAATGACTTGGAAGCGCAGTTCGGGCTGGCCGAAGTTTTGTCCTACGCTAAACGCTACGACGAAAGCATCGCGCAGTATCGCGTGGCCTTGAAGCGCGATCCGCAAAACCAGAAGGGCAGGGTTCAGCTTGGCCTTGTGCTGTCCTACAAAGGGCAAAACGAGGCGGCGCTTACTGAACTGAACAGCGTTTTGAGCGCGAATCCGCTTAACACCTCCGCGCAGCTGGCCAAGGCGCAGGTTCTGGCGCGCGCCGACCGCTTCGCTGAATCGGTTGCGCTTTACCGCGCGATTCTGGCGAACGATCCGCGCAACCAGCGCGCGCAAATCGGCCTGGCCGAATCCTATGTTTCGGCCAAACAGTGGGACGCGGCGATTCGCCAATACGACACGATTTTGGCGAGCGACCCGACCAACGTCGGCGTTCAAATCGCGCGCGCGCAAACGCTGGGCTATGCCAAACGCCCCGTCGAAGCCGCTGCTGCTTTGCGCCGCATCGTTGCAGCGAACCCGACCAGTACGGCGGCGCGACTGGCTCTCGCCGAAACGCTGACCAATTCCGGCGACACCGTTTTGCGCCGCGAAGCGATCACGCAATATCAAGCTATTCTGGCCAGCGAGCCAAATAACGACGCCGCGCGCATCGGCTATGGCCGCGTGCTCACGTATTCCAAAAACTACGACGAAGCTAAAGCGCAGTTCGCTCAGGTCTTGGCGCGCAACCCGCGCAACGACGTGGCTCTGGTTGCGCTGGGCAACGCGCAGGAATATGGCGGCGAGCCGTTCGATGCCAAAACGACTTATAATCGCGCGTTGGCGATCAACAGCAACAACGCCGCCGCGAGGCAGGGTTTGCGCGATGTTCGGCGCCGTACGTCGACTTCGGTCACCGTCGCCAGCCAGAACTACACCGACACCAACGGCGTGCGTTTTCATTCGATTCTGGCCGGCCCGACGTTCCGCACGCGCGCCGGTACGTTCGGTGCAACGGTAGAATCCGGAACCTTCCGCGATGATGGCGTTGAACTGCGGCGCAGGGCGCTCAACCTGTTGCTGCAACGCAGTTTCGGCTCGACGCAGGCGCGCTTGCTGCTCAATCGGATCAATTATTCGGGCGCGCCGGGCCGCAATCTGTATGACTTTGAGTTGCAGCGCAGGTCTGATCCGCGCACGCGCGTTTTCGCGGGCATCAGCAAAAACGAAGTTTTGGAATCGCTGGGCGCCGTGCAAGGCAACATCACGGCGCGCGACCTGAGCGCCGGATTCGATTATCCTGTCGCCAGCCGCCTCGATTTGGAAACCGTGATTTCTCGCCTCAATTATTCGGACGGCAACGACCGCACAACGCTGCGCGCGGCGCTGCTTTACCGCATCCTGACGAAAAATCCGGTTTTGCGCCTTGGCATCTCCTATCGCCGCGACGACACCAAGTTCAACTCGCCATTTTATTACACACCGCAGGATTATCGTTCGTTCGCGGCGGTCGCCGATTACTCGATCACGGCGCGGCGCCTGCGTGCCGGACTGAGCGCATCGTATCCGCTCAGTGGCGGCAACAACGCCGGCGGCGGCGGGCTGGGCGGCACCAACCGTTCGGCGCGCACGTTGTTCGGCAGCGTGAATTACGACTTGTCGGAATTGGTCGAGCTGTTCCTCAACGGCGGCATCGTTGATGCGCCGACTTTCAATTCCACGCGCATCAATTTCGGCGGCACCGTTTATTTCCGCTAAGCCGCACGCGATGCACAAAAGGGACGAAGCGTTTTCGCTTCGTCCCTTTTCGTTTGAGAAGTACGCCTGAATAAAGGCGTACTTTTTTATGCGATTGCAAAATCGAGTCTTGCGCGGCAGTTGTCGCAGAATCCCCAACCGCCGTCGTCAGCACCATCTTTCCACTCGATGTCCGTTGCCCTGCAAAACGGGCAGTAATAAGGAACTTGCACTAATACGCCAGTGACACGTGACCATGATGGCGAACACTTCGCCACATCGGAAATATCCCGAACCGAGTTCACGGGCAGGAAGCGGATACTTGTTTCTATTTCATCCAATTTGGTTTCGAGCACTTCGATAGCCGGCAATTTGGTATAGCCACAACGAACGCCACGCCTCACGGAAATCGCACTCGTGATTTTCAAAATTGCTTTTGAGCCGTCGGACGCCAAAGCCTCGCAAGTCCAGCCGGATTCGGCGGCTTGATCCGGCACCCGAATAAATTTCTCAACGGCGCGATTTAACAAGTCAAGGCGCGAATCAGCAACAAAAGCGCACCATTTGCCGCTGCCCATTGGAAAACAGGTACCGTCATTTCCCAAGGCGGCTCGCAGGATTTCATCGAACGTGCGTATTTCAACGTCTCCATTCATGTGCCCTAGATAATGATTGAACTGCTTCAAGGCAGCCAAGTCAAACAACGCGATGTAGCCAGGCAACAAAGGTTTTACAAGTGCTTTAAAGGTTTTGAAACTATCACTGTTCTTCATAATGGTTTGTTTTACAGGATGATTTAACAGCTTGAAAAGCGCAAAATCATGTTGTCCAAAAACAAAAAGTACGCCCGAATTCGGGCGTACTTTTTTTGTTAATAATTGAGCTTTATCCGCCTTCGGCCAGTGCCTGACATTCGACCGTCAGGGCGGCGTAGGGAATGAGTTCGAGGCGGCTGAGCGGAATCGCGTCGCCCGACATGTCACAAATGCCGTAAGTGCCGTCTTCGATTTTTTGCAGGGCGTGATCGACGGCGCCCAGCAAATCTTCGATTTCGTCTTCGAGCGACAAGTCCATTTCCTTGTCCATCATCGCCGAGGCGAGGTCGGCGGTGTCTTCGTCGCCGCCGTCGCCTTCTTCGGGCAAAGCGCCATCGACCGAGCCCGAACGCGCGCGAATTTGCTCGCGCTCTTCTTCCAAACGCACGCGTTCGGCGAGCAATAATCCTTGAAAATGTTCGAGCTGCTTGGCTGTCATATTGCGCGCGGATTTCGGCTTTTTGGCAGGCGCGCCATTTTTCGATGAATCGCCAATCGTCGCTTTGGCCACGCTTTCGGACGCGACTTCATTCACATTTTCAGACGGCTGCTTTGCGCGCGACGGCTTGCCCGGCACTTTTCTGGAGCCACTTTTCGCCTCAGTCTTGGTCGGCATAATATTCCTTTCCGCAAGGCGTCGCAAAAGCGCGCCTTGAATTAGAGTTGGGTGCGAACGTCGCCGTCATGCAACATTTGCAACGCTTTGTTCTTCCACGTCGCGCGCTGCTCCTGATAGGCCACGCGCGCGATGGTTCCGGCCTGCCAATCGTCGTCGAGTTTGGCGATTGCGGCGACACATTCCTGCAACGCCGGAGTTGGCAGCAAAGCGCCGTCTCCGTGCCCGTGAATAACGCTTTGTGATAAATGCGGTTCCGCAGAATTGACCCGATATTGCGGCGTACTTTTCGCGCCGGCGCGCCCGCGCAAAAGCGTCAGCGGCACGACAAGGCACAGCGCGCCGACAAATGCCACAAACGCCCACACCAGTGGATTCGTCGGGCGCGACACGTTCATCGAAACCAGCGCGCCCGCCGCAAACGCCGGCTTTGGCGACTGCGGCGAACCTTTGGAATTCACCAGGCGCGCCTGCGGCTGATCGTCGATCCGGATTTGCTGCGTTTCGTCCTTGCCCAGCTCCGGCGCGGTGATGACAAGCTCGCGATCTTTTTCCTCGCGCGCGATAAAAAAGAACTTGGTTGGATAAAGCAATTTGCGCGACAAATCGATTCCGCCGCGTTTCCACGGCATCGTGTAGTTGACGATTATCGCGTTGCGGCTCTCGTAAATTTGCGGTGTCAGCGGCAAAGTAACCGCGTAATTGTCGCCGGTTTTGACCAGTTTTCCGCCGCGAATTTTTTCATCCAGCGCCACAGCTTGCGCGCCTGCGGGCAGCGACAAATTCACCGTCGCGCCATTCGCGCCGCCGATATAAGTGCGTCGGCTGGGGTTTTCGACAACGATTCTCTCAATGCATTTCAGGTCGCGATCCTGGCTTGTGATCGCGACGTGATGAACCGTGAAAGAAAGCGGCGGCGGCGTGCGCGTGCTGTCGAAGATCGTCAGTTCCAGCGCGTTCGATTTAATCTCGGGAATATTGAATTGCTTCAATTTTCCGGCGGCGTCGTAGGCGGGAATTTCGTAAGTAAAGCCTTGCCAGCTAATGCGCGCGGTCAGCAAATCGTCGGGCCGCGCGCCTTTTAGCGGAATTGTGAAACGTCCGGCGGCATCGGTTTTGGTTTTCGCCAGAACGACGGTCGGCTCGCGCTCAAAGCCGGGCCTCGTCAATTCGATGGTGACATTCGCGGCAGGCGAATTGTTATTTGTGCCATTGACGACACGACCGGCGACATTTTGCGCGGCGCACGAAGGCCGCAGAAACACACAAAATACACCCAAAAGTACGCCCAAATATCGCAAAGATTTCATAATTTCAAGCAGGCGCGGCAACGTGTTCCTGAATGCGTTCGGCGCCGCACGACGCGCAAAAGCGATCCGCGTTTTTCATCGTGCGGTGGCAGCGCGCGCATTGCCAATCGTCGCTTTTGCGGCGCGCGCGCATGACCAAAACTTCGAGTTCGATTTCCCGTTCGGCCAAAGCCAAAGATGGGCTGGAAAGATTCTGTGGCGCTACGGGTGCTTCGAGCTGGTCGAAAATCCGCGTCGCCTGACTGGTGAAATCGGCGCGTTGCGCGGCGTATTCTGCGTCCTCGATTTTGCCCGTCGAATGGTCGAATTCCAGTTCTTTCAAGCTGCGCAAAATCGTGTCGCGCCGCTCTTCGAGATTTGTGTGAGTTTGAGGCGCAGAATTTTCCTGCGAAGTGCGAAAAAGCGGCACCAAAATCCACGCTGCGACAAGGAAAGAAACCACGACAATGGCAAGAATAATCATCGCGCTAAGAATCCAGGTCGCGCAGCGCGGCTTTGACGCGCTCATCTTCGGGCGCATCCGGCGACGCATTTTGCGGCGCAGCTTGCGGCGCGTCGGTTTGCTCCAACGTTGCGGGCGCGGCGTTTTTGCGTTTCCTGGCGAGCATCAAACCAAGCGGCACCATTCCCAGCGCGATGGCCAGCGCCGGCAGCAAGAGCGCCGAACGATTGAATCCCTGCGGGCGCGGATTGCCCAGCAACCGATCGCCGTAGGTATTGGCAAAATAGGCGACGACCTGCGCTTTGCTTTTGCCCTGCTGCAATTGCGCTGCGATTGTGGCGCGATGTTTCTCACCGATCTCGCATTTGCCGCACTGATCCAACGCCTGCTTGCCGCAATCGGGACAATCGCAAACCAACTCGCGCGCGACTTCGGTCACGGTTGGTTTTTGCGCGGTCTGGGTGTTTCCGGGAGCTGCACCAAATGGCATCAAAGACAAGGCGCACAGCAGGAAAGTACGCCGGAGTTTGGGCGTACTTTTAGTAATTCTCTTCATTGTAAAATCTCCTCGCGCGGGCTTTGCGCGGCAATAACTTGCGGTGTGTTTTGTGAAACGACAGGCGACGGGCGGCTCGCGTTTTCGGGGACGCTTTGCGATGCGCGCAGGCGGCGTGGTTCGGGCAGGAGCGAAAGCGCGGTTCCGCTGATGAAAAACACGCACGAAATCCAAATCCACATCACCAGCGGATTGAGCCACGCCTTGATCGAAACGGTGCGATCTGTTTCGTTAAATTCCGAAAGTACAAGGTACAGATCGTGCGCCGGATTCGACATGATCGCGGGGATTCCGGCTTGTTGCGGCGGCTGTCCGGCGCGCGCTTCGGGGTTGTCGATGCCCGCCGCTTTATAAAAACGCACGCCGGGATGAAGCAGAAACTGCTGGCCGCGCGCGTCGAGAACCGGCTTGCCGTTGCGCGAAATCGCCATTTCCGCGTTGACTTCACGTTCGACGCTGGAGTCCAATTTGTCCGGCTGCGCGAGGGTTTTAAACGTCATCTGATACTCGCCGACTTTCATGCTCTGGCCGGGCTTGAGGTGAATCGGCTCGGTCACTTTGTCGAACGCGCTGCCGGAAAATCCGACGAATATCATCACGATTCCCAGATGCACGATATAGCCGCCGTAACGACCGCGATTTTTCAAGAGCAAATTGGTGAACGCGTTAAAGCCCCGCTCGCCAGTCATCGCCGAGCGAGCGCGCGTGCCGCGCCAAAACTCGCCGACTATCGCGACTGTGACAAAAGCCGCCAGACAAACCGCTGTCGCCGCGCCCGTGTGCCACGCGCTGAGCCACCAGAAAATCGGAGCGGTAACAATTGCGCCCAAAATCGGCAGGCGCATCGCTTGCCCGAACTTTTGCAGCGACATTTTGCGCCACGCCATTAATGGGCCGATTCCGGTCAGGGCCAGCAAAATCAGGCCGAGCGGAATCATAATGCGATTGAAATATGGCTTGCCGACCGAAACCGTATCGCCCGTCACGGCTTCCGAGATCGCCGGGAAAACCGTGCCCCACAAAACCGCGAATGCCGCGCCCAGCAAAATCCAGTTGTTGAGCAAAAACGCGCCTTCGCGCGAAATCGGAGACTCGAATTCGGCGTCCGAAGCCAGATCGTCGCGCCGCCAGATGACAAGTCCGAACGAAAGCACCAGCGCGAACGCCAGAAATCCGAGAAAATAGCCGCCGATGTCGCTTTCGGCGAACGAGTGAACCGAAGAAATCACGCCGCTGCGCGTCAGGAACGTACCGAAAACCGACAGCAAAAACGTGAGGCAAACCAGAACCATGTTCCACGTTTTGAGCATTCCTCGCCGCGCCTGAATCATCAGCGAATGCAAAAACGCCGTTCCCGTGAGCCACGGCATCAGGCTCGCGTTTTCGACCGGGTCCCACGCCCAGTAGCCGCCCCAGCCCAGTGTTTCATACGCCCAGCGACCGCCCATAATCACGCCGATGGTCAGAATAATCCACGGGAAAAGCGTCCAGCGCCGCACGACAGCCATCCATTCGGCGTCGTAGCGGCGATGCAGCAGCGCCGCCATCGCATACGCGAACGGAACCGTGCAGCCGACATAACCCACATAAAGCGTCGGCGGATGAATTTGCATCCAGTAATTTTGCAGCAGAGGATTCAGTCCCGCGCCGTCGGCGGGCGCCGTCGTGACGACGAACGGGTTTTCTTTCCACGCGATCAACGCAATGAAAAACATCGCGACCGCGCCCGTAATCGCCGCCGCCGTCGGCGCGAGATAGGTCTGGTTTTTCTTGCCGCGAACCGCGACCAAAGCCGCGTAGCACGTCAAGAGCCAGGCCCAGAGCAGCAGCGAACCAGCTTGCCCGGCCCACAGCGCCGAGATTTTATATTGAATCGGCTGGCGCAGCGACGAATGTCCGGCGACGTAAGCGACCGAAAAATCGTCGGACACAAAAAGCCCGATCAGCACGATCATCGCCGCCGTCAACGCGCCCCACATCGCCAGAGTCGCGTGATGCGCCGACTGCAAAAGCCGCGCGCGCTGCGCTTCGGCGGCGCGAAAAGCAACAAAAGTCAGCACACAGGACGCGCCGGCGCACGCCGCCGCCAGCAGCAAAAGGGTGAAACCGAAAGTTGGAAACATCTTAGTTGGAAGAAACAGGGCGGAATTCCGGCGTACTTTTTGAGGCTTCGCGTGCGTTGGCAGGCGATTTCGCCTTTTCTGCGGGCGTCATCTGGTCGTATTTCGACGGGCATTTGGTCAGCACGTGATCGGCTTCTATTTGCCCCGCCGCATTATAAACGCCATCGACTTGAACCGGCCCGCCGGCGCGAAACGTGTCGGGCAGCGCGTCGCGATATGTCACTTGAACCGCCTGGCCTTTGTCTTCGACCCGAAAGTGCGCGACATCGACGGCGCCGTGTTCGCTGGCCTGCGCGCTGCGCTTGACGGGCTGATGTGAAACAAAACCGACAAGCCGCAACCGCTGGCCTACAAAAGTTTTTTGCGTGTTGTCGGCGGCGCGCACTTCGTGGACCGGAACCGCGCGCAGCGTCGCCGATTTCATGCTCGTCGCGATCAGCGCGACGAGCGACGCAACAATCACCAGACTGCCCAGCAGAAATTTCGTTTTCATAAGTTCGTTAAAAAATTCACAAGGATTTGAACGCTAGTTTAACGCGCGCTTCCCGTCGGGTCAAACGATATTTATCGCGTTGTTTTTTCGCGCGTTTTGCGTTATTTTCTAGCCTGTATCGCGGCGAAAGTACGCCGGAATTCGGGTGTACTTTCGATTTACGCAAAAGCGCGTTCGCTTGCGTAAGTGCAGCGTACTTTAGCGGCACAGCGACTTTAACGCTTGTTGTGAATTACAATGCGCTTTGCGCCGTGCCCGGCGAATGAAACGCTTGGTGTGAATTAAAATGGCGCTTTGCGCCGTGCCTGGCGATTGAAATCGCAGCCATAACTCGCTTCGCGAGAATTGTCGGCCTTCGCCGACACCGCGTCAACGCAACGCGTCAACGCAACGCGTCAACGCAGCGCGTCAACGCAGGTTGACGATTCCGCCGCAAGGCGGTTATGGCCGCGATTTCAATCGCTGGGCTTTTTCGGACGATTTAATTCACAACAAACGTTGAAACCGCCGGGCTTACTTTTACTTTCCATTCATGCTCGATTTTCAATCGCTGGCGGCGCAAATTCAAACTTTGCTGGACGAGGCGCCCAAAGACTTCGATCCGCGCGCGCAGGCGCTTGATGCGGCGCGGCGCGCTTGTCAAACGTGCGACCGCGACGCCAGTTTCAACGCGGTGATTCGTCGCGCGAAAGTTCCCGAAACGTGGCATCCCGCGCTTTTGCTCGACGACGCGGCGCAATTATGTGGTGGCGAAACGGCGGCGCCGGCCAGTCTTCCGCACTGCGTCGCCGCCGCCGACGGCTCGCAAATTTATCCCGATGCGCACCAGATCAACGATTGCTACCTGCTCAACATCAGCGGCGTCGCGCTGCGTTATGACGATCCGCAGGTGCCGCAGGGCGAATCGGACAACGCAATTCTGGGCGCGTCGCCGCATTTATATGGCTTTTCGCCCGACGACCAATGGCACGCGGCGGCGCGCGAGGGTTTCATCAACCGCGAGTTTGTCGATGCGCGCCGCCACGTTGCCGAACTGGATGAATTGGCGCAACTTTTGGAATCCACGCCGTGCGCAACCACAATCGGTTTGAGCGACGGAATTTTCGATTTGCGCGTTTCGGCGGCGCAAGGCTGGCGCAATTTTGCCGAAGCGCAAAATCAGCGCGTTCTGGATCGGTTGCGCGAAACGCATCGCCCGCTTGGCGGGTACATCGCAGCTTCGCGCGCGAGCGATGTCGTGACGTCGCTGCGCGTCATTTTGCTGCAAGACGGCGACGCGCAAAGCGAAATTTTGGCGGGACTAAGTGATGTGCGCCTGTTCAATTCGCTCCTAAAATCCGGCGAGCGTTCGGCGATTTTCAAGACCACGCGCGGCGACAACGGGCGCAAAGAAGGCGCGCGCCACGCGACGTGTTTCTTTTATTTCAAGATCGAAGACGGCGAAGTTGCGCGATTGGAATTCCCGATCTGGGTCGCGCAAACCGCCGGCTGGATCGAGCTTTTACATGCGGTTGTCGCGGCGCAAATTGAAAAAGGCGACGGCTATCCGATTGCGTTGATGGAAGCGCACGAGCACGCCGTCGTGCGCGGCGCCGAGCGCGAAACGTTTTATGCCTTGCTCGAAGACGCGATGCTGGCGCGCGGTCTGGCGCCGCGCCGCTCCGCTAAAGGCCGCTCGAAAACCAGGCCTTTGGTTTAAATTCAAAGTCGTTTCCGGCAGGTGAAATGAGTTGCCGGAGTTGGTATTGGATTTTCTGCGACAGCTTTCCAAATTTATTAATTGAGCAGGAAGTTCGTCGGTCGAGGAATTGAACATCAGCCAGTTGGACACTGACGGCGTTTGGACGACAGATGAACGGTTCGATCTGTAATGAGAACTCGACAGGCAAACAAAAAGTACGCCCGAATTCGGGCGTACTTTTTATTTGCGCAAATAATTACGGCAAGCGTACAAATCCGCCCTGAACTCCGGCCAGGGACAGGCGGACAAGCCGCGCGCCTTGATCCAATGTGGCGCGCGCTCCAACGCCTGCGGCCAGATGGCCAAGCGGCGCGTACAACACGCCGTTTTGCAAGACCGCCGGCGCCGACATCGTGACGGTGCGACCGTTCAATGTGGCGACTGTGGAATTGCGGCGCAGTTGCAAAGTAAAGTCGCCGCGACGCATCGTGACGAGCGTATCTCTGGTGGCGACTGTGGCGCCGGCCCAGCGCGCGAAGCCGTAAACGGGCGACATCACGACTGCCGAATCACCGCGCTCAATGGCGCGCAAACGCAGCGGCGCGCCGAAATTCAACTCGCGATTGATGTCGTCGCTGGTGTCGTCGGACGGGTAATAGGACGGCGAGGAATTGCCGCCGTTGTTGCCATTATCCGATGGCGGGTAATAAGCCGGCTGTCCGGCTGGATCGCTCGAATCGGGATAGCTGTTACCGTCGTCGTTGGCGTTCGGATAATACGCGCTGGAAGAGTAATTGAGGTTCGATCCCAGTTTGGGGCCGCCGTGCTGCTGCGCCACTTGCAGCAATTTTTCGCTGGCGATTTGCTGCGTGACGCGCGTCTGGCGATCTTTGGGCGCGGGGTGCGTGGCCAGATATTTGTCCAGGCCGCCGCCGCTGCCGCTGCCCAGTTTCCCGAGCATCGAAACCGCGGCGCGCGGATCGTAGCCGAGTTGGCTCATCCAACGAGCGCCGACAGCGTCGGCTTCGTTTTCGTCTTTGCGCGAATAACCACTGGAAATCACGGCCCAGCCGACGTTGGCCGCGGCGCCGACAACATTGCCGCCTTTGCCTCCCAAAATCGCGCCCAGAATGCCGACCGCAAGTCCCGCTTTTTGCTGCTGCTCGTACTGCTTTGAAATGTGGCGCTGCTCGATGTGCGCCGTTTCGTGGCCCAGAACGTAGGCGAGTTCGGCGTCGTTGGCGGCTGTTACCATCAGCTTGCGCGTCACGAAAATCGGGCCGCCGGGCGCCGCGAAAGCGTTCAGTACCTTGTTGTTGTTCAGCACAGTATACGAATACGGAATGTTTTTGCGCGTCGAAAGACGCGCGAACTGCGCGCCCAGAGCGCGCGCGCGAACCGACATCGGATCGTTGTACGGCAGCGCGCCGCCATATTCCTTGAGCGCCTGTTGCGCGACTTGTTTGCCGGCGGCGATTTCATCTTTTTCCGACAAGCCGAAAATACCGGCGTGTGCTTGCGGTGCGGCGATTTGCAGTGTCGTGGCGCAAGCCAGTCCTAAAAACCAATTGCGAGTTTGCATTTGTTCCTCCTGGAAAATCTTTCGCTTAGACCGCGAATGCGCGTCGCGGTTCAATTTGCATTTGCAAAGCTTGCGCCACGAAAGTACGCCTGAATATGGGCGTACTTTTAAATTCCAGCCGCAAGGTAGAATTTGAGATTGCACGTGATTCAGAGCCGCGCTATAATTCGATTGAAAAACATTCGGAGGAATTTCCCATGTCGGTTGCAGAAAAAGGTTACGTCAACTCGGACGTATTGGTGGACGCGGATTGGGTCGAATCGCATCGCAACGATGCCAACGTGAAACTGATTGAAGTCGATGTCGATACCAACGCTTATGCCGAAGGCCACATTCCCGGCGCGGTCGCGTGGAACTGGACTTCGCAATTGAACGATCAGACTCGTCGCGACATTCCCAGCCGCGAGCAATTGCAGGAATTATTGCGCGCAAGCGGACTTAAGAATTCCGACACGATCATTCTTTACGGCGACAACAACAACTGGTTCGCGGCGTTCGCGTTCTGGATTCTCAAAATGTACGGCCACCAAGACGTGCGCCTGATGGACGGCGGTCGCAAAAAGTGGGTCGCCGATAACCGCGAATTGACGACGCAGGAAGAAACCCCGCAAGCCGGCGATTACACCGCGCAGGAAGCCGACCTGACGTATCGCGCGCGCGTTCAGGACATCTTGAAGAACCTGGACGAAAACAGCGCCAACATGGTCGATGTGCGTTCGCCGGCGGAATATACGGGCGAAGTCATCGCGCCTCCGGGCATGACCGAAACCGCGCAGCGCGGCGGACACGTTCCCGGCGCGAAAAATATCCCGTGGGCGCAGGCTGTGAACGAAGACGGAACGTTTAAAGATGCCGAAGCCTTGAAGGAACTGTACGGCGCCAAAGGCATCAACGCCGACAAGCCGGTCATCGCCTATTGCCGCATCGGCGAGCGTTCGAGCCACACCTGGTTCGTCTTGCATTACTTGCTGGGCTTTCCCGAATGCAAGAACTACGACGGCTCGTGGACGGAATACGGCTCGATGATCGCCGTCCCGATTGAAAAATAAGTAGGGGCGCATGGCAATGCGCCCACAAAAAAGTACGCCTAAACTTAGGCGTACTTTTTTCATGAGGTATTTATGAGCGCAGCTTCTGCATTTTTTAAAAAAGCCCTGAAAGAGCCGACAATGGCGCTTGTGGTTTTCGACGTTTCGGTCCTGGATAAATATCTCGCGTCGGCGCAAATAAAGCGTACCAATTCGGTCGGACGCGTGAAAACTGCGACCTGGTCGCTGGATTTCGGACTGGCGCCCGACGAAAAAACAATTCACGCGACGCTTGGCGCTTTGACGCAAAAGCTGCCCGAAAGCGAGCACGCGCACTGGCTCGAACACCTTGACGAATCGCGCTATTCGGAGAATTTCTTGAAAATGCAAGCCTCGCACGCCTGCATCGACGACGGCAACACGCGCAACTGGGGCGAAGCTGAAGAAGAATCGCTGTTCGATTGAAAGAGATTTCAGCGGTCGGCTTTCAGCGTTCAGCTTTGCGCGCAATCAACAAAAAGTACGCCTGAATTCAGGCGTACTTTTTGTTGATTGCGATTCACGGCTTGCCGCTATGCCACGCTTCTTTTTTCAGCGAGTAAATCCATTCATCTTGCGGCTTTGTGCTGCCGTTAAGCGCGACGATTAAATCATCGCCGATTTTCTTCAGCGAAATCGTGTCGATGAAAGGTAAGGCTTTCTCCACGTTTTCACTGATGTCGATTCGCGCGTCTTTTTGTTCCGCCGGAACTTCGATGTCGGGAATTGGAACGCCCGGTAATGCCGGAAATGCTTGCGACTGAGTTTTCTTCGGCTTGGCCAAGTTCACAACTTGAACAGAGAAACGCGAACCATCGGATAACACGAGGTAAGCCTTGTGTGTTTTCTCATCGATAACTGCGTCGCCACTCCACCATTGCGCTGGAGCAGATGGATTCGGCGTGAAAAATAGCTGCCGCAAAATCACCGCTTTTTGAGCCTTCGTCTTGCCGTCGATTGGCAACAACGTTTTTCGCAGGCTTAGCGAAACGCCTTTGTAAGTGTGTTTGCGTCCATCCGCAAATGTGTCGGTTTTGGAAGCGTTGGGGTTTACGCTGTAAGCCAGTTGCCATTTCTCGCCATCCAGACTGTAAGGCTTGGCGAAAAGCTGCTTGAGCTGATTTGTTTTCTGCGGTGCCCATTTTTTGTTCTGCCACCTGAAACGATAGGAGCCGTATACAGAACTTTTCAATCTAACAGTGAAAGGCACTTGCTTGGTTGAGTTCTTTTCTATAGTGATCAACCATGTATGAGCTACACTGATTCTCATGGGAAAAAGCTACAGCGTCGATTTGCGAGAGCGCGTATTGCAATCGTTGGATGAAGACATGAGCAAGATGACGGCACATCGCATTTTCCATATCAGCCGTTCGAGCATCGACGACTGGCTGACCTTGCGCGAGCAGACCGGCCTCGTGGTTCCACGCGCCTCACGCGCGGGTCGCACGAG
>Ga0136611_10000515_pt1 | contig 25471 bp, 27 predicted proteins | sample AntDrymUQ2232306_2_FD_106645 | JGI IMG/M metagenome (GOLD analysis project Ga0136611, IMG submission 106645) | Polar desert sand microbial communities from Dry Valleys, Antarctica - metaG UQ223 (23.06) | ecosystem: Environmental > Terrestrial > Soil > Desert | place: Antarctica: Dry Valley...
CTAACAATATAGCGTAGGGAAAGCGAATGTAATGAGCGCATCCCTACGTTAGTTGTCAAAAAATGTTCCGACGCTGAAAGCGTCGAACAAGTCCGCATATTGTTTCTCACTTTCAGTGAGCGAATGTTCGATCTTTTTAACCCGGCGATTCTCGCTGGGCTATAATGTTGGTCGCCGTTGGCGACAAGAGCAAAAACTAAAGTCGCGTAAGGTGAGTTGATAAATACCTCCTTTCCCTTTTTTGTGTTCCTAGCCAATTATTTTAATTGGACAGGAAATTGCTTTCTACTCAATAATAATCTCATCGACAAAAATAAACACATCCGAACCGAAACCGGAATGCCATGCCGGAATTTCATTGAATCCGGGGAATTGGCTGCCTTGCAAAATGCATTACGAATTTCTGTTAATGAATCGTTTAAAATTTTCTCCGACTTAATTTCAACGGCTAAATGATATGGTCAAGTTAGTACATTTCTCGGCTACACCTCAATTTCGGCTGCTGACTTTTTGTTTTAAGTCTAAAATTTAATAGAATTTTTATAATGAAGATTGAATCTATTATTTTGGAAGGTAATTATGTTCGCCTCGAACCTTTACGAATCGAACATCTCGAAAAGCTCTGCGAAGTTTGTTTTGAAGAATCAATCTGGCGTTGGACGACCGTGCAGGTTAAAACAAAAAGCGATATGCAGAGGTGTTTAGAAACTGCGCTGGATGAGCAGAGGCGCGGCGTTTCGCTGCCGTTTGTGACGATTGAAAAATCTTCCGATAAAATTGTCGGCTCGACCCGTTTCGGGAATATTGACCGGCAAAATCGGCGCGTCGAAATCGGCTGGACGTGGATTAATCCAAACTGGCAGCGAACGGTTATCAATACGGAAGCGAAATTTTTGATGCTCCGACACGCTTTTGAATCGTGGAAATGTATCCGCGTCGAACTGAAAACCGATGCGCTGAACGAAAAATCGAGAAACGCGATTCTGCGGCTCGGAGCAAAAGAAGAAGGTATTTTGCGGCAGCATTTGATTACCGATTCGGGACGGTTTCGTGATAGTGTTTATTTCAGTATTATTGATACGGAGTGGGAAAAAGTGAAGGAAAATCTACTTATTAAACAAAGATAAATTCCGGTTTCGCTTTAAATCTGAAATTGAACGAGCGCAGATAAAAGTTCAAAATTAAGAAACGGAAATTTAAGGTATAAAAGGTATAATCGGATTTGCTATGGAAAAATTCAGCGTGATATGCCCGTGCTGCGAAGCGATTTTAACAATTGACGCGCCAACCGGCGCGATTTTGGCGCACGAAGAGAAGGCGAAAAAATTGAGTTCGTTTGAAGATTTGAAAAGCGATCTCAATAAGCAAAAGGATTTGCGCGAGCAACTTTTCGCCCAGGAAATGTCGTCGGTCAAAGACCGGGAAAGATTATTGGAAGAAAAATTCCAGGAAGCGTTAAAACGCAAGGATAACGATAGAAATTTGCCCTTCAAAAATCCGTTGGATTTAGACTGATTAAAAATTGAGAGGTGAAAATTGATTGAGTTTTCAAACTGCTTCTAACTTTTAGTTATTGTTTCTTACTTCTCACTTTTCACTTAAAAATCGTGAAGACAACTGCAATTTATTGTCAAAGCTGCCGGACGGCAAACAATCTCAGCGAAACCCATTGTCGGGAATGCGGCACCCGCCTGCTGCTGGTCGTGTTTCCCAATTCTTTGCAATACGACACGAATCACGTCCCGACTTACTACGAAGACCATCTTTTGGAACGAGTCACGCTTTTAGAATTGCGGATAACGCAAATTTCCGAACGGCTCGAATCGGCTTTCGATTTGCTGCATCGCGGGTTGGATGCTTTCCAAAAAGAGCAAATTCTGCTTCAATCGTTTCTCGAAACATTCGACCGGCTAAGCCCGGAATTCGCTAAAACTTTAAACGATAAAACTCTGGAAATACAGAGCGAATTAAAAAATAAACAAACTGAAGACGACAAAAAGAAACGAGTTTTAAGCGAAATTTTAATGTTTCACAAAAACCCGAACGCCGAACTTTTCACTCATTTAATTAAGGAAGGCGTCAAATTGCTGACGGAAAGCGAAGAAAAACAGGCGTTTCAGATGCTCGAACGCGCCGCTCTGCTTTCGCCAAACAATGTTTCGCTTCATTTATTAATTGCCGAAAATCTTTTTCGCGTTGATAAATACGCCGAAGCCCGAATTCATCTCGAAAAGATTTTCGATTTCGCGCCGACCAATCCGAATCTGCTGCTGCTTCTCGGAGCAATCTACGCCGATTACGCCGAAACGGAAAAAGCCAGAAGACTTCTGAGTATTTTGACCGGCAGCCAAAAAAAATCTCAGATTGTAAATTTTATTTGGGGAATGCTCGCCGCGTTTGAAGAAAATTGGGCGGAAGCAATCGCCGCATTCAAATTAGCAACGGGCAAAAACAATTCCGCCGAAGCGCAATATTTAATCGGTTGCGCGTATTTTGAGATGAAACGCAAACCGGCGGCTTTGCGGCATCTGCAAAAAGCTGTTTCGATAGATTCGGGATTTTCCGATGCGTGGTTTATGCAAAGCGTAATTTATAAATCGCAAAATAACGCCGCTCAAGAAAAAAATGCGTTTGAAACCGCCGTCGAACAAAAAGAAAGCGGTGCGCAGAGTTTGGAATTTTTACAGGGAAAAAAAATGATCAAATTGGAAGCCGCTTTACCTTTTGCACATTTCCAGAAAAACAATACGCGAATTTTAACCGGCGGCTCGCTTCGTTTGACGAAATATATTCGTGAGATGATTCTTCACGCGACTGAATAAAATATAGTTAAAAAATGATTGAATCGATTACAGCCAAAGACCAAACAACAAATATTAAAAGTCGGATTATCGTCGCTCTCGACGTTGAAACCGCCGATGAAGCGCGAAAAATCATCGGCGAAATCGGCGAAGAAGTCGGCGCGTTTAAAATCGGTTTGCAACTTTTTACTTCGGCGGGAGCATCTTTTGTGCGGGAAACGGTTGAAAAGGGAATCAAGGTTTTTCTCGATGTAAAGTTTCACGATATTCCGAATACGGTGGCGAAAGCATCGGTGGAAGTCGCGCGGTTGGGCGTTTGGATGTTCAATATTCACGCGCTTGGCGGCGGCGAAATGATGCGCCGAACGGTTGAATCGGTCGCGGAATTTTGCGAAAAGGAAAATCTCAAAAAACCGAAAATCATCGGCGTGACGATTTTGACGAGTTCGAATCAGGAAACTTTACGCGAAATAGGGATTGAACGGGAAGTCAATCGGCAAGTCTTAAATTTGGCGCTCCTCGCGGCAAAATGCGGGTTGAATGGCGTGATCGCTTCGCCGCAGGAAACTTCTCTGATTCGGCAATCAATCGAAAGTCAGGATTTTTTGATTATAACTCCCGGAATTCGTCCAGGTTTTGCAACGAATGATGACCAAAAGCGTGTAATGACACCGAAAGAAGCTATTTTTCAAGGCGCAAATTATCTGGTTGTCGGACGACCGATATTGCAATCGGAAGATAAATTAAAAGCAGTTAAATCTATTTTAGCGGAAATTGAAACCGAATAATCGTGAATTCTTTAATGAAAACGGAAAAACTTCAAACTTTAAACCTCATCAGACGTTTGCATTTTCTATGCTTGACGACATGTATTATGGTTACAGCCGTATTTGCCGCCTTTTTTATTTTAAATAAAGTTTCCGCGCAGAATATGCCGGTTGCCGCGCCGCTTTCGACATCAATTTTTCGTATCGGCGAACGCCTGACTTACAATATTTCATTTGAAAAATTTAATAACGCCGGTTATGCCGAAATTTATGTCGTTTCACGCGGCAAACTCGCTGAAAAAGACGCTGTCGAACTGCGTTCCAAAATTAAAACCAACGATTTTGTGAGCGCGGCTTTTTATCTTCTGGACGAATCGCGCACAACCTTCGCTTCGGCTGAAAAAGGATTGCCGCTGTATATCCGAAAAACAGAAAATGCGTCGGTTTTACCAAAAGAAACTGTCAATAATTTCCTAATCGTTCCGACTTTGAATCACGATATTTTGACATTGATTTATCAAGCGCGAAATGCGGGCGGAACCGGAAACTTTCCGCTTCAGGAAAACGATAAAATTTATAATATCAGTTTGACCCCGACGGTAAACGAAAAGGTAAAAACCGATGCCGGGGAATTTGACACAAATTGTGTCGCGGTTCAGAGCGAGTTTCTGACGGAAAAAGGTTTAACGGATTTTAAGATAAATTTCAGTAGTGACGAACAGAAAATTCCGGTATTGTTTCGCTTTAAAACAACAAAGGGCGATTTTCGAGTCACTCTGGCAAGCATTCAGGGTAATGAAGGAGAAACGTCGGAAACTCCGCAACCGCCGTTTCCGACTCAAACGCCGCGACCCGTGCCGACCCCGAAACCGATTCCAACGCCTACGCCGTATATTGAAAATCAGCCGTTGTTAAAAGAATTGCCGTTCCAGTTGGGCGAAACGCTCGATTATCAAATTTCGGACGGCGGTCAAATTGTCGGAAATATTCGTCTGGAAGCCAAAGAACGCAAACTGTTTTCAAATCAGGACAGCCTTTTGCTAATGGCGACAATTACTGCTTCAGCGGCGGGAAATCGAGTTTTTACAACCGGCGACGGCATCAAAGCAAACGTCAATCCCGATTCGATTGCGCCGCAGCAAATTGAAATAAAATTTACCGGAGATTTGAGCGCTTTTAATCAGACCACTCGTTTTGACCAAATGACCGGAGTTGCTTCACTAAATGGAGTAAACCGAATTGAGATTCCGGTCGGAACGCATAGCATTTTATCTCTAATTTACGCGATACGTTCTTTTAATCTCAAACCGAGTAAGGACTCGACTAATCCGGTCAACGATACTCGCGTCGCCGTTTTTTGGGATAAACAACCTTACGTTTTCACGCTTCGACCGGCAACTGCCGATATTATAAATTTACGCGGCGAAAAAATTTCAGCGCAGCAAATCTCAATAAATACCGGCAATCCGCAACTCGATTCACTTGCCCTACGATTGTGGCTGAGCAATGACGAGCGGCGTCTGCCTCTGCGATTCGCAATCGGAAATTTTCAAGCCGATCTTATTTCCGAAAACGGAACTCAACCACAATAAAAGTCGGAGCGAAACTAAAATATTAACTTCCGGTAAAAGTAAATTTAATAATTTTCTTAATTGAAATTGAAAGTTAATTTCAATTGGGCTACACTTTGATTTGTTTATCAAAAAAATAAACGAAATTTGATTTATCTTCAAATTTTTGCGGAAGTTAAGTCCAAGAAAGAGGAAAGGAAAATTAAAAAGAAAATGACATTGGCAAATCTAACAGTCGGCACACCGGCAAAAGTTGTGAAAGTCGCCGGGAAAACCATCGTTTCGCGTCGTTTGATGGAAATGGGCGTGGTTCCGGGAGTTGCAGTCACAGTTATTAAAACCGCGCCTTTCGGCGACCCGATTCAAATTCGTATTCGCGGTTACAGCCTTGCAATGCGGAAAAGCGAGGCGGAAATTATCGAAGTAAGCGAATGAAAAGGGTATTTCAAAGTTCAAATTCTAAAGCGGTAATTCCTTCGGCAATCGTTGAAAAAAATGGCGGCGAGCGACGAAAGGTCGCTAAAGCGCAGTTGACGATTGCTCTGTCGGGAAATCCGAATGCCGGGAAAACCACGCTTTTTAATGTTTTAACCGGACTAAAGCAAAAGGTCGCAAATTATCCGGGCGTGACGGTCGAGCGCAAGGAAGGCGTTTGGAAATTAGGCGATACGGCGGCGCGTTTGATAGATTTGCCGGGACTTTATAGTCTTGACGTGACATCGCTCGACGAACAAATTGCGAGCGATGTTTTGACCGGAAAATTATCCGGTTTAGCAAAACCCGATGTCGTTGTCGCGGCGGTAGACGCAACCAATCTTGAAAGAAATCTATATCTCGTCACCCAACTTCTCGAATTCAAAATCCCGGTCGTTATTGCCTTGACGATGGTAGATGCCGCAGAAAAACAAAGCCTTGAAGTTGATAGCCGCAAACTTTCCAAACTTTTGAAAATTCCGGTTATTCCCGTTATTGCCACGCAAAGAAAGGGAATCGGCGAGCTTTCCGAAGCTGTTTTGCGAGTCGCGGCGGAAAATAAAATTCCGCGTTTGCCCTGGCTTGCGGACGGCGATTTTTCTGAAGATGTTAAAGATATTCACCTGAGCCTTTCGGACGACGCGGCGGCAAACAAAAAAATATTTGCCCGATACAATTATATTTCGGACATTTATCAGGAATCAGTTAATCAAAAACAGACTTTCGAGAGAAATATCTCGGATAAAATTGACGGCGTTTTAACTCATAAATTTTTTGGTTTGGTAATTTTAATTGCGGTTTTGCTGCTTGTTTTTCAGACGATTTTTTCGTGGGCGAGTTTGCCGATGGATTTGCTCGAACAAGGATTCGGAGCGTTGGGAGATTTCGTTAAAACGAGTCTGCCCGAAGGCATTTTGAATGATTTGCTGGTTGACGGAATAATCGCGGGTGTCGGCGGAGTTTTGGTTTTTCTGCCGCAGATTCTTCTGCTTTTTTTATTTCTTTCGATTCTTGAAGATACGGGTTATATGGCTCGCGCCGCGTTTTTGCTCGATAAACTGATGAGCCGCGTCGGGCTTCACGGCAAGGCGTTTTTGCCGCTTTTGTCGAGTTTCGCCTGCGCGATTCCCGGCATAATGGCGACGCGCACGATTGAAAATAGACACGACCGACTGGCAACGATTCTGATTGCGCCGTTTATGAGTTGTTCGGCGCGTTTGCCGGTTTATACGTTGATGATTGGCGCATTTTTTGCCGGACAAACGGTATTCGGATTTTTGTCGGTTGGTGCGGTATTAATGTTGGCGATGTATTTTCTGGGAATAATTGTCGCCGTTATCGTCGCTTTTATTTTGAAACGAACGATTTTAAGATCGCCGCCGCCGCCGTTCGTGATGGAACTTCCGCCGTATCGTCTGCCGAATTTCCGAACGGTTGTGCAGAATATGTTTACCCGCGCCGGGCTTTTCCTAAAGCGCGCCGGAACGGTGATTTTAGCAATTTCTATTATTTTGTGGGCTTTGACGTATTTTCCGCGAGCGACGGAAAAAGTTCAAAATCAAAACGAAGCTATCGTAAAAAGCGAACAACCGGCAATCGGCGAATCGGCGCAACTGCAAAATAGTTACGCCGGACAGCTCGGACATTTTATCGAGCCGGTTATCGAGCCGCTCGGATTTGACTGGAAGATTGGAGTCGCGCTGATTGCGAGTTTTGCGGCGAGAGAAGTTTTGGTTTCAACTTTGAGTATAATTTACAATACCGGAAAGGATGCGAACGAAGAATCGGAAACGCTTATTTCGGCGATTCGTAACGCAAAAAAAGATGACGGCAGCGCGGTTTGGTCGCCTTTGACGGCTTTGACGCTAATGGTTTTTTTCGTGCTGGCGATTCAATGTATGTCAACCGTCGCGGTTGTCCGGCGCGAAACAAATTCCTGGTCGTGGACGCTGTTTATGGTCGCCTATATGACCGGATTGGCTTATCTCGCCGCTTTTTTAACATATCAAGGCGGAAAAATTTTAGGATTCGGGTAATATCAATTACGAATTACGAATTTCAAATTACGAAATAAATAGATGACTTTAAGTTTTGTTAAATCCAAAATTGTTCGTAATTCGTAATTCGTAATTCGTAATTCGTAATTGAAAAGTATGGATACTCAAACAATAATCGTTTCAATCATTATTCTGGCGGCAGCGATTTACGTCGGATTGATGATTTGGCGCAAGGTTAAATCTTTTTCGCCGAAAGGCGCGTGCGGTTCAGGCTGCGGCTGCGCATCGGGTTCAAAAGCCTCAAAAATCTAATTGTAAATTGAATCAGAAGCGGACATTATTAAGCGAAGGTGTGCGGGCGATGTTTTTTTCGACCATCGCTTTTGCGCTGGCGAATGTTTTCGTCAAACAGGTATCACATCTTCCGGCAATGGAAATCGTGATGTTTCGCTGTCTGGTCGGCGCGGCTTTTTGCTTCTACGGATTGCGGAAGGCAAACGCCGACTGGCGCGGTTCAAGCCGGAAATTACTTTTTCTGCGCGGACTCTTCGGCACGACCGCGCTTTATTTTTTCTTTGTCACCGTGCAGAATATCCCGCTTGCTTCGGCGGTGACGATTCAGTATTTATCGCCGATATTTACGACGATAATCGCCATTTTTATTCTCAAGGAAAGCGTCAAACCGCTGCAATGGATTTTCTACGCGATAGCTTTTTCCGGCGTTTTATTTATTGAAAGATTTGATACGCGCATTTCCTTATTTTTTCTAATCATCGGTATCTTCTCGGCGTTTTGTTCAGGCGTGGCATACAATCTCGTCCGCAGTTTGCGCGGGCGCGAACATCCTTTAACGGTCGTTCTCCATTTCCAAATCGTCGGGCTGATCGTCGGTTTACTCTTCACGCTGTTTAATTGGAAAACTCCGGCAGGTTGGGATTGGATTTATCTTTTTCTAATCGGCGGATTTTCACAATTGGGACAAATTTTTCTGACCCGCGCATTGCAGAAGGAAAAAGCGGCGAGCGTCGCCATTATTAATTATTCAGGCTTAATTTACGGTTTGCTGTTCGGTTGGCTGATTTTTAGTGAGGTTCAGCAATTGGAATCTTTAGCCGGAATGTTTTTAGTCGTTTGCGGCGTTGTTTTAAGCGTTGTTTACAGTCGGCGACGCAGCGAGATTGAAAAAATTGAAGCGACCGGCGGTTAAAATTGAATCTTATCAAAAACCGTTGTTGAGAAATCCGTCCGCGAAAGAATAAAATCAAGATATGTATAAAGGAAAAGTGTTAGCTTTGATCCTGGCGGGCGGCGTTGGCGGACGACTCGGTTTATTGACGGAAAAACGGGCGAAACCGGTTATTCCTTTTGCCGGCAATTATCGTTTAATCGACTTTTCCTTGAGCAATTGTTTGCACAGCAAATTGACGGACGTTTGGGTTGTCGAGCAATATGAACTTCATTCCTTGAATGAACATTTATCAAACGGCAGACCGTGGGATTTGGACAGAACTCGCGGCGGATTGCTCGTTTTGCCGCCATTTGAAAAAAGAGAAAATAACGACGATAAAGGCGGATTTGCCGAAGGAAATGCCGATGCGATTCTGCGTCACCGCGATTTAATCGAGCAGTTCGATCCCGACATTTTAATAGTTCTCAGCGCCGACCACGTTTATAAATTTGATTACCGCGATGCGATTGAAACGCATCTGGAGAAAAAAGCGTCGGTGACGATGGTCACGACGCGGCTTCCCGAAGGCGAAGATGCTTCGCGTTTCGGCGTGGTAGAGGTCAATAAAGCGGGTCGAATTACAAAATTCGATTACAAACCCGACGAGCCGCAGAGTGATTTGATTACGACCGAAATTTTTGTTTATGATGCGCGCATTTTGCTCGAAACTTTGAAGGAGTTAAACAAAAAACAAGATTCAATCAAAGATTACGGTCACGAACTCGTGCCGCATCTTGTCAAAAAGGGCAGCGCGTTTGAACATCGGTTCAACGGCTATTGGCGCGATGTCGGCACGATTGAAACTTACTGGCGTTCGCAAATTGATTTTCTCGATGACAAGGAAAAGTTTATTTTTGACGATGAAGATTGGCAAATTCTCACTTTGTCAGAGCAGCGCGCTCCGGCGTTCATTCACAAATCCGCCGAAATCAAAAACAGTCTGGTTGTCAACGGCTCACGCATTTACGGCAAAGTTTCGCGCTCGATTTTATCTGCGGGCGTAATTATTGAAAAGGGCGCGGAAGTGGTTGATTCAATTATTTTGCCGCAAGCAGTCGTTGAAGCGGGGGTAAAAATAAAACGCGCGATTATTGACGCGGAAGTTCGTCTGACGCGAGCGAAAGCGGAAAAAGTAGAAGCAGTGCGCGGAAAAGATAAAAATGCAATTATTATCGTCGGAAAACGAAAAATCCAAAGTTCAAAGGACATCGAAAAATGAGTTAGAAGTCAGAAGTCAGAAGTCAGAAATCAGAACGAAGATTAATTTGAAGAGGAATCACGCTCAAAACAATATTGACGAAGGCGCAAAGCGTTATGCAGGAAAACTCTAAAATCCGAGCAATTGTCGTAACCGTTAGCGATTCGCGCACGGTTGAAGATGATTCGTCCGGCGACGTTTTAATCGAATTGCTTGAAGGAATCGGCGCGGAAGTTGTCGAAAAAATTATCGTTTCCGATGATTTTAATAATTTGCTGCAAACGCTTTATGTTTTAACCGAACGTGAAGACGTAAATTTAATCGTGACAACCGGCGGAACCGGATTTTCCGAACGCGACAACACGCCCGAAGCGACCCGCGCCGTCATCGAAAAAGAAGCGCAGGGAATTGCGGAAGCGATGCGTTTTGAAACTCTAAAGAAAACGCCGATGGCGATGCTTTCGCGCGGCGTTTGCGGAATTCGCGGGAAAACTTTGATAATCAATCTGCCCGGTTCGCCAAAAGGCGCGCGCGAATGTTTTGATGTTATCAAAACTGTTCTGCCGCACGCCATTAGTCTTATTTCAGGCAATTCGAGTCATTAAAATCTAAAATGTCAATTTATTCGCCGCACTGAAACGCGACTTTTCGCGTTGTCGTCGCAATTGGTTTTTGACCTGTAATTCGCGCCGTGATTTTTACTTCCGAACACATCGGCGCGTCGAGCCAAACCGGAAAATAAAATTTGCCTTGCTCGTTTAAAATGCCCGCCATATAAACTTTTTTCAATTTAACTTTTGCGCCTTCCATCACGGTGACTTCGAGTTGACGTTTCGCTTCGTAACTTTCGGGTTTGCCGGTAATTTCGACGGTTACGAAAAGTCCTTTACTTAAATCGTTGAAGAAACTGCGGTCGTCCTTAGCGGTAATTTCGTCTTCAAATTTTCCGGTGGTTTGTTCAAAAGGTACGATTTTTACATTTGAAATTTTATAAGCGGATATTTGCTGCGCGTTTGCGTAAACCGCGCTGAAACAAAGTGTCAAAGATACAAATAATAGAACTTTAGTAATTTTTTTCATACAATAAAATCTAAATAAAATTAACGAGTAACCTCACTGACAATTTTTCCGTTAATTATTGTTCCGACGCAGTGCGAAACGTATTCAAACGGGTCGCCGTCATACATCGCCAAATCAGCGTCTTTACCTTTTTCTATCGAACCGATACGCGAATCGAGTCCTAAAATCTTCGCCGCATCAATCGTAATCGTTGCCAGCGCATCGCGTTTGGAAAGCCCGTTTGCCGCCGCCAACGCCGCTTCAAACAATACGACGCGGGTTTTTGGAACGTAGCCTTCGTAACCGCTTTGAAGCGCGAAAGGAATTTTAGCGGCTTTTAATTTTGACGCAGTTTCCATCGAAAGATTTTCGGTTTCGCCGCCCGCGCGATACATCGTCGGATGAACGATGACGGGAAAACCGGAAGCCTTGATTTCGTCGAGAATTAAGTGCGCTTCGGAGGCGCCGTCGAGAACGATTTTTATATTGAATTCCTTCGCAATCCGCAAAGCGGTCATAATATCCTGAGCGCGGTGAACGGTGACGAGCAGCGGAATTTCACGACGAATTACTTTTTGCATCATTTCCAAGCGCAAATCAGTCGGCGGCGAAGGCGAAGTTTGTGGTTGAACGGTCGCGTTTTGATTCGCCGGTGTCGGCGGATTGTTCAGCATCGAATTCGGGTTGCTCACGTTCGGGCTGTTATCGTTATTATTCGACGGGTTGCCCGTCGCGGTTCGAGTCATCGTCGTTTGATTATTTCTCGCGCTGTCGGCTTTGCGAACGGCTTCCCACGCTTTTAATAATTCGGCGCGAAGCATCGCGGCTTGTTTGGCGCGTGTGCCGGGCGATTTGCCGCCGCTTGCCAATGCGCCATCGCCCAGAGTTACGGCAATCATCGCAGTCGGGATAATCATTACGTCTTCAACCGTTCTTCCGAAAGTTTTGGCAATCATCGTTTGACCGGAAATGAGCGCGGACGGCTGATGTCCGGTGTGAATGGTCGTCACGCCGAATTGACGCACCCATTCGATAAGTCTTTCTTCGGCATTATAAGCGTCAATCGCGCGAAGTTCCGGCTGCATCGGCGAACTGCCGTCAAGCGCCATCTGGTCGTGCGGCTGGTTTAAATAACCGTTCAGACCGATAACCGTATGCGCGTCAATCAAGCCGGGCGTGACGACTTTTGCCGAAACTATTTTATAATTTGCCGGAATTTTTATCTGCGCGGCTGAACCGACGGCTTCGATTTTGCCATTGTTGACCAAAACAACGCCATTCATTATCGGTTCGCCCGCCATCGTCCAGACAGTTTCACCTGTGACCGCGATTTGGGCGTTGACATTGAGTGTAAAAATTGTAAAAAAGCAAATTAATGCAAAGGCGCAAAAGCGCAAAGACGCAAAGTAAGAAAATATGTAAAATAAAACTCCTACTTTGAATGGATTTATAAATTTTGCGACTTTGCGTCTTTGCGCCTTTGCGTTAAAAAATTCTTTCGTCATTATTTTTCACCTCCGAAATCGTCGTCAAAACAATCAATATGAATAATCCGGTCGCCGGACGCGCCGTAACCGCCGACCGCCGTTAGATAATCTTTTGCGTCGCTTCGGTCAAAAACCTTTTTGCCTTCGACCCAGGTTTGCAAAACGTGCGTGTAAACGCTCAACGGGTCGCCCGAAAGAACGATAAAATCAGCATCCTTGCCGGTTTCGAGCGAACCGATTTTTGAATCTAACTCGAGCATTTTCGCGCCCGCCATCGTCATTCCATAGAGAGCCTTTTCGCGCGACATTCCGGCGCGAACCGCCAACGCCGCCGAACGCAGAAACAAACGCGAATCGGTAATGTAATCGTCAGTATGAAAACCAACCAGCGCGCCGGCTTTTTCGAGTGCCGCTCCATTTGTATAACTAACGTCTACGGATTCTAATTTCCCGCCCGGACTGTCAATCAAAATTATTGAAGCCGGGACATTTGCTTTGGCAATTTCGTCGGCAACCTTCCACGCTTCGGAAACGTGCTGAAGCACGACTTTAAAACCGAATTCTTTTTGAAGTCGCAAAACAGTCAAAATATCGTCGTGCCGGTGCGTGTGAAAATGAACTGTTCGCTTTCCGTCAATTACTTCGACGAGTGCTTCCATAGCCAAATCTCGCGCCGGTAATTTTGATTGGTCGTTGCCCGCCTTCTTAATTTTTTCGCGGTATTCCTGTGCTTTAATGAATTGCTCTCTGACCAGCGCGGCGGATTTGGCTCGGGTGCCGGGAAAATTTCCGCCGCCCGAACGAATCGCATTGGTGCCGTTGGCAAATTTGATTCCGCCCAAATATTTGCCGCTTTTGTCGTATATCAGCAAATCATCAACCGTTTTCGCTCCGTCGCGGAGTTTCAGATAAAGCGTCTGCCCGCTGTCGAGATGACCTGAACCGGGCATTACATTGACGGTTGTAATGCCGCCGGCTTGAGCGCGCTGCAAACTCGCCGCCCGCGCATTTAACGAATCTAAAAGCCGTACATCGGGCTGAATCGGGCTTGAACCGTCCGCGCCGGATCCTTCGCCGACGTGACTGTGCGTATCAACCAAGCCGGGCATTATTAATTTGCCCTGCAAATCAATGATTTGCACGTCGGACGAAAGTCGAACGGTGCGGGCATCTCCGACTGCCGTTATCTTTCCGTTTTGAACGAGCAAAATTCCTTGTTCAATCGGTTGTCCGACAATCGGAATTATCTTCGCGTTGATAAAAGCCGTCGGTTTTTCTTGTCCGAAATTGGAACAAACGAATAGAAAAACAGCACAGACGCTAAAAAATTTAAGTTTCATTTTGTTTAAGAATCAGTAAAACGGTGCAATTAAAATCGTAAAAGTGACTTCAGAAAAAAACACTTCTTCAAAGGTTTGTTAAATAACAAGATATTACATTTTTAATAATTTATAAAGGTCAAATTATTATTAAAACAGCCGGGTGTTTAGTCTGCCGTTTTTTCATTGACTGGTAAGCAAATCGAAAATGATGTTCCGCCGTTTTCGTTGGAAAATACTTCAATTTTTCCGTTGTGCGCCGTGATTATTCCGTAGCAGACGGCTAATCCTAAACCGGTGCCTTTGCCGGCGGGTTTGGTCGTAAAGAAAGGGTCAAAGATTTTTTTTCTGTCGTTGTTTCCGATGCCGATACCACTATCTTCCAACTCGATAATAATTTCATTTTCTTGCTTAAAAGTTTTGATGGAAATTGCGCCGCCGTCAGGCATTGCATCTCTCGCGTTTAATAAAAGATTGAGAAAAACCTGCTGCATCTGGTCGCTGTCGGCATAAACTTCCGGTAAATCATCGTCGAATATTTTTTTTAGACGTAACTTTTGAAATGTTTTATCAAAACTTGCAAGGCGCAGACTGACTTCAAGTATTTCATTGATATTGACCGGATTTTTAGCGGATGGGCGAACGCGGGCAAAATCCATCATATCGCGGGTTACTTGGGAAATGCGCTGAATCTGCGTTGAAATCAATCTCAAATTGTCGCCTGTTTTTTCGTCCGACCCGGAATTTGACTGCATTATTTGAATCAGAGAGGAAATCGAAGCCAGCGGATTATTGACTTCGTGCGCGACTCCGGCTGCCAATGTTCCCATCGCCGCTAATTTTTCCGTGCGGATAAGCTGTTCGTTAAGTTTTTGCAATTGTTCAATATCGGATGACATTTTGCGGCTCATCTCGTTAAACGAATTTGCCAGAAGTCCGATTTCGTCGTTGCTTTTTCGTAATTCGACTTCGGTTCCGTATTTTCCTTTCGTTACTTGAACGGCTGCCAAAGTAATTTTTTGGAGCGGACGCGAAATTGTCCGAACGATGAGAAGAACGAGCAAAAGATTTGGCACAAGGGCTGAAATTATGCTGAAAACCAGATAACGCCGCCAGGCTTCGAGCGACATTCCATCTTGAAACGCCCACCAGACAATCGGAATTTGAAAAAGCAGAAAACTCAAAATTGCGACCGATGCGATACTGAGAGCGATTTTGTAGGCAATCGGAAAAAGCCGGAATTGGTCGAGCGCGGTTTGCAGTGAAAAAAGTTTGAAATTTGAAATCGCATATGCGTAAATCAACACCCCGGGCAAAACGAAAATCGCGCTGAACGGTAAAAAATAATAAATGCCGTAGAAAGGTAAAATAATATTAGCGAGTGTTTTTAAAATGCCGGTAATTGCAATTGCCCAGAGAATTGCGCCGATTTGCTGACCTTTTTGTGTGCCGCGATACTTACGATATTTTTTATATAATAAAGCCGCTCCGTAAAAAAAGATGAAATAAACATACAAGACAAATGCGTAGGCAAGCGGCGCTAAATCAATAATAAAAATTCCGTTTTGCAAACTGACTTTGTGCCAGAGAAGCCCGCCGGCGGCGGCTGGAATTAGAATCAAGCCCGGCGCAAATATTATCGAGGCTCGTTTGCGCGGAGTGCGGGCATTTTCAGGAAAAACCCACGCGAAAACGACGAGCGCACACTGCATAAGCAGCGCAACAATGAAACTCGACGAAGCCCACCAACCGGCACCGATTTTTTCATCGTAAAAATTCCAGAAAATTAAATCCTTAACCGTCCAAAAGGCGAGAATCGAGATAAATGCGGCGAAAGTTTGGTGGGCGCGATTGCGCGGATTGGCAACGAAAACGTAAAATCCAAGCAAAACCAGCAGAAAAAGCGCAAATAGATGAAATAAAAGCAACATTTGAAAATGTCTAATCTTGATTGACGATATAACGAAAATATTTCAACCGCCAACTTACAAATAACTGCTAACTATTTTTTAGTCAATTTTAATTTTGAAGTTCACGCCCAAGACGTTGATTGTTCTTAATACATTTCCCCGATTGTTCTGCAGCAAATAAAATAAGTCGGCAGTAAAATTGTCGTTGAATTTTTTACTGATTCCGGCTGAAAATTCGTTTCGCGTCCATTTTTTTTCACGGAAATCATAAAACGGCTCGGTTGCGACAAACGGCGTAAAAATTTCCTTTTTTTCTTTTCTAAACGGAATTGAAAGCTGTATTTTGTTTCGATAACGAACCGAATCGGAACGCGAATTTCTGATGCGATATTCGACGCGGTTGCGATCTTTGAGAGAAAATTTCGACCATTTTTTAGCTAAACTCACATCGAATCTGACACGATGTTCGTATTCCTTTCGTCCTTTATAAGGCTGACCGGCGCGATAAAAATAATTCGGCGTAAAGGTCAGAAATTTATTGACGTAAAACTCAAAGCCGAAACCGATTCTTTCATCTACCGGACGCGAAATATTTCGTCCGATGCGTAAATTTCCATTAAGAAAAAAGGAAACCTTTTCAACTTCTTTGCCTGTAGAATTTTTTCGTTTGATAAACGGAAATAAAACGGTTGTCTCGCTCCAGAATTGGAAATCATCTTTGGGCTGCGCGGTTTGCGGGTAAATGCAAATATTTGAAACAAGAAAAATGCTTAATAGCAATAAATATTTATTCATATGGAATTAACTTATATTTCGGAATTATTACACAAATGTTAAAAATTAAGGAAGTTTGTGTTAGGAAATATAAGTTTTTCCAGATAAGTTGTTACGAACCAATTATAAAAGAGCAGATTGCAAAAGTGATGCCGAACGCCAACGGAAGAAAATGTTGGAGTTCGATAACATCGCCGCGTTTCAAAAGACGGTGAAAAACCGTAAAGGTCGGCAAAGCGATACCGCCGACCAATGCGCCTAAAATCGCTCCGAAAAATGCGCCGAAAATAAATATTATCGCTCCGCCCGCTCCGCCCGCCAATATTCCCCAGAACATTCCGACAAAAGGCAATACAAGAAACATCGCCCACCACGAATATTTTTCGACTTCACGAACGCTTTTTGCAATTAATTTACCGGAAAAATAACCGACCACCGCCGAAATCAAATTAACGATAAATAAAATTCCAAAAATCCAGGCTTCTTCGCCCAGAGCAATTCTGGAATCAATTGCAAATTTGGTAAAAAAAGCGGCGGGCGGGAAAGTTCCGAGCAGCAACCCGAAATAAGCATAAGTTTTTTCAGTATTCAAAGGGCTTTTCATTAAATCCGCTTCGAGTTTTTCTTTGTCAGATTGAAACATAGCTTTTTGCCGCGCGGTTTCAGCATTGACGGCAAGCAGATGATCTAATCTTTGGCGGACAATTTCGCTGTCTTGTTGATAGCTCGCAATCTCATCGAGATTTGATTGACGGGTTGCGGTTTGTGTATTTCGGGCATCCATAAATCTTTCTCCAAATCAGTGACGGGATTTTTTCGGTCAGTTTGCAATTCAGCATCAAATATTTTGATCAGAGCCATTTGCGCTCCGGGATTATTTAATAGTTTGACAAATTCAACTGTTAAACGGCTTAACTCTGCCGGTTTATTAATTGAAGCTGCAATTGCGGCAATCATTTGCAAAAAATCCCTTTCGGCTTCAGTTTGATGAAAATAAAGCCGTTTTTGGTTGCGCCTATGTAAACATCCGGCAGAAAGTTCTTGATTCTGAAAACCGGCAATCCCAAAAAACTCTCTTTCGTGCTTATAAGGCTTAGTTTTATTACTCAAGGAAGCAGTCGTCAGTCCGGCAAATCTTTCAAACACTTCACGAAATTCATAAATTGAAATTTCCAGGTCACTCCCGGACAAGATTTTTTCAATTTCTCGTTTTAGAGTTTGGATTCGATTAACTTTTGCATCCAGATTTATTTTTGATTTGAATCCGGATTTCGGGAATTTGTCCTGTTTTCGGCTTTTGAGTATTATTTGCACGAAAAAAGGAATCCAAAAAACAAAATTGAGTATGGTTTTGAGCCACAATTGTTTGGAATAGAAACGTCGGTTTTGAAAATAAAAATAGACGCTCACCGGTGCTCCGCAAGCTAAATAAATAATTAGAAAATCAAAAAAGTTCATCGCCAACGAATCGGCAAGGAATATGCCAACCGAAAACGATTTTTTTTCAGTCGGTGTGATTTTAATTTTATGCTGAATTTATTTAGGATTTAATGAAATTGTCGGAACTTTATGGGTTAGAAATTCGTCTGTTGAATATTAGCAATGCGCGAAAGAACGCCGAATGGCTTTGCAGAATGCGAAACTCAAAAATCATCCAAAAAATAATTTTTTCAAACTGCAAAAAAAATAATTTTTCCCGTTCTCGTAATGGCATTCAAATTGCTGTCAAAAAAGCAGGAATAAGAATTACCACCAACAGTATTTATATTTTAAGCATTCATAAAAATTAGGAGCAACGCAATAATGTCTACGAAAGGTAAGATTAAAGTAATCAAAAAAGGTGAAGTCAGAAATACCGAAGTTCCGGTATTAGCCGAAAAGAAATCAAAACAAGAATCAGCCCGTCAAATGGTTTCAAACGTAACCAATTGGGTCAGCGATTTTCAAGTTCGTAAACGCGAGGAAACGAAAATTGCCTTTGAACAACTTTTCGCAGCGCGACCGCAAACCGGCGAAATTTAAGAGTTGGTAAAGGTAGTTTTTATTTTTTTATCGCTTAATTCTCATTCGGAATCTTCAAAATATTTGGGTTAGTCGTAATTGCGGCTAACCTTTTTTATTTGAAAAATTAACTTACGGCGACTGAAATAAATCCTGACTGTTCAACGAACTCTTATGGTAAACTGCTTTTTAAATTTCAGAACTGAAAATTTATGAATGATAAAGTTGCCATTATTACCGGCGCAAGCAGCGGAATCGGTCGCGCCGCCGCATTGCTTTTCGCCGAAAAGGGAACAAAAGTTATTGCCGTCGGCAGAAACGAAAGTGAACTCGGACTGCTTCGTAGCGAAGCGCGCGAAAAAAACGGCTCGATTAAAGTTAATGTTGCCGATGTTCGGGAAACAACGCAAGTTGACCGCTTAATCAGGGAAACCGTCGAAAACTACGGTCAGATTGACATTTTGGTAAATGCCGCCGGAATTATCAAAAACGGTTCCATTGAAAACACATCGCTCGATGATTGGGACAAAATGATGAACATAAATCTTCGTTGTGTTTTTTATATAATGCAAAAATGTGCGCCGCATCTGGAAAACTCAAAAGGAAACGTCGTCAATGTTTCAAGCGTCACCGGTCTTCGCGCGTTTCCGAATGTTCTGGCTTATTGCGTTTCAAAAGCGGCGATTGACCAATTAACCAGATGCTCGGCTTTGGAACTCGCTCCGAAAGGAGTGCGGGTAAATGCGGTTAATCCGGGAGTAGTTGTTACCAATTTACACAAGCGCGGCGGAATGCCGGAGTCGGATTACGAAAATTTCTTGGAAAAAGCAAAAAACACGCATCCGCTCGGAAGAGTCGGAACTCCGGACGAAGTGGCTCAATTGATTTATTTTTTGGCATCGGAAAATGCTTCCTGGATCACCGGAGCAACATATGAAATTGACGGTGGACGCGCCCAAACGTGTGCGAGATAGAGTTTATAAAATAAGAAAGTAAAATAAGAAAGTAAAATAAGAAAGTAAAATAAGAAAAAAGTGAAATTTCAGTTGCTTCCCAGTTCATTCGGCAAAGACGGTTGCGCTTCACAGCGACAGCACCTTTCCTGCTTTATAGTAAATGATTACGTTTCAATTGATGCCGGAAGTTTAGCAATGGCGGCAAGCTGTGAACAAAAACAAAATATTCGGGACATCGTTTTAACTCACGCTCATCTCGACCATATTGCCGGTTTGCCTTTGTTTATTGACGATTTGTTTGCGAGTTTGAACGAGCCGGTCAGAATTCACGCGACGGCGGAAGTAATAGAAGTTCTTGAACGTGATATTTTCAACTGGTCGGTTTATCCGCGCTTTTCTGAACTTTCCAATGAAAACGGCGCGGTTTTGGAATACAAAGCATTTGAAATCGGCAGGGAATTTTTCATCGGCGATTTACGCTTCGTCGCCGTTAGCGTTAATCATAAAGTTCCCACCGTCGGTCTGATTGTTTCGGATGAAAAAACATCGATTGCCTTTAGCGGCGACACGGCGGAAATGGACGAATTCTGGCGTAAAGTTAACGGATTAGATCATCTTGACGTTCTTTTAATTGAATGCGCGTTTCCTGATGAACTCAAAGATTTAGCGCAGGTTTCGCATCACTTAACGCCCGATAAACTGAAATCGGAACTCATAAAATTTAAGCACGAAAATTGTCCGATTTATGTAATCAATCTCAAACCGATGTATCGTGAAGAGATTGTCGCGCAAATTGAAAAATTAAACATTAAAAATTTACAAATTCTAGAAGTCGGGAAAGTTTACGATTGGTAAGTCAGATCGGTTTATCGCGTAAAAAATTTAAGACTTCAAATTCATTTTTGATGTGTTCGCCGGTAAATTTGTGAAGCGTTACGCGACCGTTCGGCAACACCTCTTTGATGCGAAAGGTTCTTTCTTCGCGGTTTTTTCCCGGCATAATTTCGGCTCTAAAAGTAACAGGCATTTCCGGTCGCGCCCAAACGTCCGGTCGGGATTTTTTCCGGTTTTTGAAAATTGCCATAATTTAAATATCCGAATCCAACTTTTTCTTGTGTTTTATTTTTCTTTGCGAGGGATGAATTTTTTCTTCCGGTTTATCTTTCCCGATTTTTTGTCCGGGCGGAGCAGTCGGCTTACGAATAGAATCAAATACAGGACGTTCTTCTTTTTTCTTTTTACCGCTCATAATATTTGAATTATATCAAAATTTTTAAGAAATAACTTTGTCGTAATCGAGAGCGGTAAACCGGCTGATAATTGACATTTTTCGGGTAAAGTTTCACTATAAATTCGATTGGCTGATGGACAAAGACAATTTAATGGTCAGGAGAGGAAATTGAACGGAAGACCAAATCGCACCGATACTTTACAAAGATACGATTATAAAGCAGGCAGGCATCATCGTCCGTTTTGGCTTCCTGCTTCAAATTACTACGTTTTAACGATTGCCGTCACCGTTGCCTTTTTCTTTTTTCTCTGGGGAATTCTTCACGACGATAATGATGATATGCCTTGGATTGGCGCGGGAATCGGCGCGAGTTGTATTTTAGGCGGCGCGGTTTTCCTGCGCGAAATTGTCCTGCGAAATGCAAGAACCCGTTATATTTCGGCGCAGAGAAGACTCGATAATAATATCGCCGCGTTGCCTGCTTTAAATCCGGGATTGCAAAATCCTAATAAACTGACCCTGGAAAAAAATGCTGCAATCATCAAGCAAATCAAACAAAAATCGGGTGCCGCGAGAGTTTTGGGTAAATTGGCAAATGGGCATTGGGAAGTTTTTGAAATTTGCAACGAATATCTTTTATTAAATAAAAATGAGCTTAAAACCGTTGCGGTCGGCTCTCCGCGATTGGCGGCTCTGCGGCGCGGAAGGGAAATTGTCAAAGAGTTGCACCGTTTTCATTTACTGGAATGGGCTGAAATTGAAGCCCGCTCGTTTACGCAGGGAGCGAAGAATAATGTTACAATGAATGAAAGACTGGCGACCTCTCAGAAGGCTTTAGATGTTATTCACACAGCTCTGCAATTTTATCCAAATGAATTACATCTAAAACATTCTGAAGAGGCGCTGACGGAATTTATTGCGACAATCAAAGTTTCTCATTGGATTGAACAAGCCGAGCGTTCGGTTTTTAAAGGACATTATAAAAGAGCGGTAAGCCACTATCGGGACGCGCTTTTTTATCTCGGACGCGAAAACGTGCAGACTGCGGAACGGCAAGTGATTGCCGAAAAAATAGTTGCGGAAATCGAGAAAATTCACGGTTTGGATAGTATTAAAAAAGGAAGAAAAGAAATTAGTAAAGAAGCTTCTTATTCAGAAGATAATTATGATTAGCCAAAAATGTCCAAAGTGTTCGAGCAGTCGTATTAGAAAAGGCTATCGCCCGACACCGCTTTGGTCTAAATTATTATTTCGTTACACCTTATTATGTGACGCCTGCAACTGGGAATTTCAAGGTTTCGCCGTTCCCGGAACAGTAACCAATAAGCCGACCCGAAAAGATAAGCGGAAGCCTAAAACTAACGAAGACAACAACAAGCTAAACAAAAGCACTGTATAAAATATACAATTCCGCCGGTTCAAAAATTTACTGATTGATAATCAAAAGTTGAGCGGCAGACCGTTTGATGAAATACCGAAAATTATCTCGATTCTCCTTTCTTTTCCTTTGTATTCTTTTCACACGAAGTTTGCTTGCGGCTCAATCTTCTACGCCTGAAACATTTTCTCCAGACGAATTACAATCCGAAGTAAACTTGGTTCATTACGGCGATTTGATTGACGTTGATATTCTCGGAAGTTTCGATTATGACTGGCGCGGACGACTCACGCCCGAAGGTTATTTAGAAAACATAAATTTTGTTGAGGAACCGATTTTCGGGCTTTGCCGGAGTGAAGATGAAATCGCGCTCGCCGTCGCGCGGAGTTATGAAAAATTACTGCGTGAGCCGAAGGTAGTGGTTAAGATTATTGACCGTTCCAATCGAGCCGTATCGGTTTTAGAAGGAGCCGTAAAAAAACCGCAGCGATTTCAGATTAAAAGAAAGGTTTTGCTTAATGAATTACTGATTGTCAGCGGAGGATTGACGGACTTGGCAAACGGTGAAATTCGCATTTTTCGCCCGCAAAATTTTAGTTGTAATACTGAAACTGCTGAAACTGAAAATACGACTTTAGAAAACGGTGAAAAGCGTGTGAGATTGGTTCAAACAAGTCAGAGCGGCGGTTCGACGGCAATAAATATTAAAATATCCGAACTTTTAAGCGGAAATAAAGAATCGAATCCGCAAATTTTAAGCGGCGATATTGTGACCGTTTTAGAGGCGGAGCCGATTTATGTCATCGGCGGAGTAAACAGCCCGAAACAAATAGCGGCGCGTTCAAAAATAACTTTGTCGAGGGCAATTGACAGCGCCGGCGGTTTGACAAAGGGAGCAATGGAAAACTCTGTGACGATTTTTCGGCGCAGCGGCAGCGATACAAAAATTATCGAGGCGGATTTAACTAAAATAAAAGCCGAACAAAACGAGGATATAGTTCTCCAAGGATATGATATTGTTGATGTCGGAGAGAAAGGGCGGGGAAAGAAAAAATACCCGCCGGTTTTACAATTCTACAAATCGGACGCAAGCAAAACACCTCATCTTCCACTTCGGGTTATTGATTGAAATGTAAAATTGTGTAAAAATACGAGTTTTGATTGTTGAAACCGGAAAAATTTGTTATCAATAAAAAACCACCTTTTTTTCAAAAGAGTGAATTTAATAGATATGGCACAAATACAAAATAGATACAGTCGTCGGACAATTGCGCTTTTTTGGTTTGCATTAGTCGGCATCGTCATCGGCGTTTTACTTTATTTAGAACAAATTGCGCTTCTTTATGTAGTTGCTACTCTCGGATTAGTAGTATTGCTGTTAGTGGTCGGCTTTTCAGATTTAGAAAAAGTCGGTCGGGAAAATATTGAAGGCTTTGCCCCGAAAACCGAGTAACTATTTGAGTATGAAGATGTCTTTCAGAATTTATTTGACGATTTTTTTGCTGATTGTTTTTTCGATTTCGGCAAGTTCTTACGTGCCGAAATATTCGGAAGAAAAAACTAATCTAAAACTTCATTGGAAAAGCGGAATAATCCCGATTTCCATCTCGAATTCCTTAATTAAATTAAATCCGGATATCAAATCTGAAAGCGACGTTACAGGTACGGTACGCCGTAGTTTGAACGCCTGGGAAAAGGCTTCCAATATCAAATTTGAAGAAATTGTATCCGATAAACAAACCGTCAGTCCGACGGGAAATTTCGGCGACGGCGTAAGTTTGATTACAATCGCTCAAACGCCGGAGAATCTTTTATTATTCGGCAAGGATGCCGGGGAAGTTTCAGCTATAACACGGGTATTTTTTAATAAAAAAGGCGTGATTACCGAAGCCGACATCGTTCTAAATCCTTACCAGCAATTTTCTACGGACGGAACAATCGGAACTTTCGACCTTGAATCTACTCTGACACACGAAATCGGACATCTTCTGGGATTGGAACATTCGTCAATTTTGGGCGCAACAATGCACGAAAGTAATAGTAGAAACGGAGTTTTTAATTTATCCAGTTTTGATTCGAGGACTTTATCCGCAACCGACATTTCAGCTATTCGGTCAATCTACGGAGTTAAAGCCGGTGCAGAATCTTGCTGCGGAGCTATCAGCGGAAAACTTTATCGGGCGGACGGTGTCAAGCCCGCAAAAAATTACCAGCTCTGGGCGGAAGATTACGATACGGGAAAAGTAGGCGGTGAATTTTTAACAAATAGTGACGGAAGTTTCCATTTTGAAACATTATCATCTGGAAAATATCGAATCTACGCGCAAAATCATTCAAAAACTAAATCTTTTAGAACGGCTGAAGAAATCGGAATTGCCGAAGTTGTCAAAGGGAAATCGGTAAATATATCAAAAAAACTCGAGCAGCTTACGACCGATTTTGAAGTGGAATATATCGGATTTAACGGGCAACTGTCGGAAAATTCGATTACCTTAAACGGCGGCAAATCCTATACGATTTTCGTCGGCGGCAAAAATATCAATATCAAAGATTATAAAATCGGATTTAGCTCACCGTTTATGACTGTTTCACCGAATAGCCAGTTTGAACACGACTTTGGCGAAAACATTTCGGTAATAAGTTTTGAAGTCAGAATAAATTCCCAAATCTCTCTCGGCGAATATAATCTATACGTTGAATCCGGGAAAGGTCAAAAATCATATATTCTCGGCGGATTAACAATTGAAGAATTTGAAAATCCGTGGAGTAATTACTCGCTATTAAACAACTAACCGCGACTTATAATGATTCTTAGATTCAAGCAGTAAGTGCAATTTTTCTTAGTTGCTCCTCCGGTGGTCGTTAAAAGTTGGATAAGCAACTGGACGCGGGTGATTTCGATGTTTTACATTTGCGCCGCAAATCAGACCCGCCATCAACACGACCAACACAATCGAATCGCTAAATATGACTTTGCGCAAAGTCATTGAAAATCGAGCGATGTTCCCAAGTGAAGAAGCGGTTTTCAGGATACTGTATTTCGCCTCGAGAAATATCAGTAAACGATGGACAATGCCGATTGCCGACTGGAGCGGAGTGAGGAACCAATTCGCCATCATTTTTGAAGACCGGCTGCCGGGCAGCGATTTTCAATATAACTCATTTAGACAAATTATTATTACTAACTCACCTTACGCAGTAGGGCGAACGCATTAAAATTGTTAATCACCTACTTTTATTCAAAGCCAAGTAAAACAAAGGGCTTTGACATTTTTTCCCCAGATGTAAACTAAAAAAATAGAAAAACATTTCGTTGAAAA
>Ga0136611_10000516_pt1 | contig 25462 bp, 20 predicted proteins | sample AntDrymUQ2232306_2_FD_106645 | JGI IMG/M metagenome (GOLD analysis project Ga0136611, IMG submission 106645) | Polar desert sand microbial communities from Dry Valleys, Antarctica - metaG UQ223 (23.06) | ecosystem: Environmental > Terrestrial > Soil > Desert | place: Antarctica: Dry Valley...
ATCAGCGTCGCTCTGGTGAGTACAGGGTCCACACGCGCGATGCTCCAGCGCTGCGCTGAGGCGGTGGTGCACCATCTGGACGCGGCCTTTGCGCGCGTCTGGACGCTGGGATCCTCCGCAGAGATACTGGAGTTACAGGCCAGCGCGGGGCTGTACACCCACCTTGATGGGCCGCATGGCCGCGTGCCGGTCGGCTCTTTCAAGATTGGTCTGATCGCGCATGAGCGTAAGCCTCACCTGACCAATCAGGTGGTGGGAGACCCGCGCGTGGGGGACCAGGAGTGGGCGCGGCGGGAAGGAATGGTAGCGTTCGCCGGCTACCCGCTCCTGGTTGAAGATCGACTAGTCGGAGTGCTGGCGCTCTTTGCGCGTCACCGGCTCTCTACCAGCACGATGGAGGCACTGGGTGTAATTGCACAGATCGTCGGCGCGGGTATCCAGCGCAAGCAAACCGAGGAGGCGCTGGTTGAGAGTGCGGCGGAGCAAGAGGCACTAAGAAAGCGAGAGAGCCAAGCCCTCCTGGCCGCCCAAGAAGCCATCAGGCTGCGGGACGACTTTCTCGCGGTCGCCTCACATGACTTGAAGAATCCACTTGCTGCGCTGTCCGGCACAGCGCAGCTTCTGCAGCGCACACTCGCCAGGACCGGCGCCATACCCGCGGACCGGCTCGTCTCCGGCCTGGCCGGTATTGTGTCATTGTCCGAACAGATGAACCGGCAGATCGGGGATCTCCTGGACGTGGCCCGCGCGCGCGCCGGTGAGCCGCTGACGCTCAACCGGAAGCCGGCCGATCTCGTTGAGATCACCCGGCGAGCAGTCACAGCGGCGCAACAAGCGACGGAACGCCATCAACTGCGCCTCGTGGTTGGAAGTGGTCAGCGTGAGAACCCGGCGAACCCCGACACCATCGTGGGGAATTGGGATCGCACGCAGATCGAGCGTGTGATTGGCAATCTCCTCTCCAACGCCGTCAAATACAGTCCAGGTGGAGAGATCGCCGTCACGCTATGGCCTGAGAGCGACACGGCTTGCGCGGCAGAGTGGGCCGTGCTGACCGTCGAAGACCATGGCGTAGGTATCCCGGCCGCGGACCTGCCGTACGTGTTTGACCGGTTCGCGCGGGCCAGCAACGTGGTAGGTCGCGTCGGTGGCAGCGGCATTGGGCTGACCGCGGCCCGTCAGGTGGTCGAACAGCATGGCGGCACCATCGCGGTCAAGAGTGAAGAAGGACAGGGCAGTACGTTTACAGTGCGCCTGCCACTGGCCGCTGACGCCCCACTGCGAGATGCAGCGGCCGGGGACGAGCAAGCTAGCTGAGAGGAGCTATGATAGGCAGGCATACTCTGTGGTGCCAGCAGGAGAGAGGAGAGAGGACGCATGACCGCTTTAGCCACGGCCGCCGGACCGAGGGTCGATCTTCGCCGCTTCGAGGAGGAGGGGTATCTCGCGGTTGAGAACGTGCTTGACATCGAGCGCGATCTTGAACCCGTCGTGCGTGAGTACGAGGAAGTGCTGGACCGCGAGATTGCTCGCCGCCACGCAGACGGCACGATCCCTTCGCGCTACGAGGAGCTGCCGTTTGTACAGCGCCTCGCGGCGTTTCTCTCCGCGGCCGGTAAAGGCGCCTACCAAGCGTTCGACATCTCGCTACCACTCAGGAGCGCTACCGAGGAGACGCCGCTGCACCTGGGACCGGCCGTGTTTGGCATGCTCACCAGCCAGCGGCTGATCGATACCGTCGAGCAGTTCATTGGCCCAGAGGTGCTCTCCAATCCCATCCAGCACGTCCGCATCAAGCCGCCCGAGGCATGGCTGCCGGCGGACTTCAAGGGCGGCCTCATCGGGCAGACCGACTGGCACCAGGACCAGGGAGTGGCGCTCGCGGAGGTAGACCAGACCGAGATGCTCACCGTCTGGCTTGCCATCACCGACGCCACCGAGGAAAACGGCTGCCTGTGTGTCGTCCCGGGCTCGCACAAGCGTGGTCTCGCCACGCACTGCCCTGCCAAGCCCGGCAGCGCGCGCATCGGCCTGCACATCCCGGACGAGCTGCGCGGGACCGACTTCACGCCCGTACCAATCAAGCGCGGCGGCGCGCTCTTCCTCGACCGGCGCACCATGCACGCCTCGCTGCGCAACCTGAGCGATGGTGCCCGCTGGAGCTTTGACCTGCGCTACCAGCCTATCGGGCAGCCCACCGGCCGCCCCTGGCTTCCCTCCTTCGTCGTCCGTAGCCGTCAGGATCCCACCAGTGAAGTGCGTGACTGGCAGGAATGGGCCGGTCTCTGGCGCCACGCTCGCACCCGACTTGCCACTGGTGGCGGTGTAGAGAAGACCAACCGATGGGATGGGTCCCAACCGGCCTGCGCGTAGCATTCTTCGCCACTCGCTCGGCTCCGTGGTGGCAAGAGGCACCCCTTGCCACCACGGGATACACACGCGCCGCGGGCGTGTGCCCGTAGCGCCATGAGACTACACCTCGTAGTAGTAGAAGGGGAACTCAGCCTCGCCAGCCGTGAACTCGACGCGCGTAGTGACACAAAGGTCAAAGCCGCGGGCCTCGAAGACGGAGCCGTTAAGCGTGGCAGCCTGAATGTCGTACAGGCATCCACCCGGAACGAACTGGCCAAAAGTGACAGTGGCTGCCTGACCGGCGGGCAGGTATTCAGCCCCGAGGATGTCTTCTCCCCACGCGCCGGACTCGCTGGCGGCTACGTAAAGGTAATCGACGTCGTGGCCACTGATATTGGAGAAAGTGAAATCGCGGACGTCCGCGCTGACCGCAGTCGGGACGAGCAGCGAAGCGATCAGTGCGAGCGGTGCAGCGGCCTTCTTAAGCGAAGACCAGGAAAGTGTGTTCATCATTGGTTCTATTTCTCCGACCCAGCCTCTCCGAGGTAATGGGCACAAATTGAGCGCGGTCTTAGCCGCGCTACGATCAAATAGTAGGCAGGTCCGAGTACGGGTGAGCACGGAGGTAATGCAGGGCCCTATCCGGAAAAATGTGAGCCACGTCGCAGGATGAACCCGGAAGCGCGCACTTCGTTGCAGTGGCGTTGCAGAAAAAAGCAGGCGCAACGCACACCCACAGCATGGCGTTACGGATCGGTTGCAGTCGCCGTCCGAGGAGCCAAATGACAAAAGTACTACATCGGACAACCACGGTCTGAGTGGCCCGCTCCGCAAGCCGCGCGACTCAGTTGCTGATCATTGGCGCCTGACCGTGGTGAGCCGTGTCGGTCAGCTGATTGAGCATGAACGTGGCGGCGTCAGCGCGCGAGATGAATGGGCGGGTGCCTATGCCAACCCATCCTACGCGCAGCTTGCCCGTTCCTGGTCTATCCAGGAGCCGTCCCACTCTCACCACCGTCCAGTCCAGATCGCTGGCACGGACCCGATCCACATGGCGCTGTGCGTCTGCCAGCACCTCGGGATTGATGCGCTTAAGAAGGAACGTGATGACTCGGTTGAGCATCCCCGGCCGGTCTTTGGAATCCGCCACGCCCGCGCCCGTCAGCGTGATCAGGCGCCGCACGCCGTGCCGCTGCATCGCGGCGATGATGTGTTGCGCGCCAACGGTCATAGCGGTGAACGCAGGCTTTGCCGGACCAAGAGCGCTGAGCACGGCGTCCTGGCCAGCCACGGCATCAGCTACCTTCTCACTCTCCACCACGTCGCCCTGTAAGACCCGCAGCCGCTCATGCTTCACCGGCAATCTGGACGGATCACGTACGAACGCGGTCACCTCGTGCCCCGCCTCAAGCGCCTGTTTGACCACATGGACGCCCGTCCCACCGGAGGCGCCGAAGATCACCACTTTCATACCACGCTCATTCTGCACTGCGTCCGACTTCAACCGCTACCGATTCTAGCGCCAGTGTTACCTAGAGCGTGCAGTTAAGTGAAAGTGGCGCGCTTGCTCCGCGTGCTCTTGCGCCAGCGCCTGATAAACCGGCTACTGCACCGCGATGTTGCTGCCCCACTCCACGAACTCTCACGCCTGCCGCAGGATCAAGACCCAGTCCGATTCAGACTCGTCGCCGGGCGGGAAGAAGCGCACCTCCTCCTTCTGGTGGTAGCGCTTGAGGGGGTGCTCGACGCCGGTACGCGGGTCATACCACAGGGTGTCCACCGCCTTACCGTCTATCTTAGTCAGGTCCACCCAGATGGGCATCTGCTGGGGCAGATACACCAGGGCAAAGGAGGCGTCGTCCGCGATCGCGGCCGGGGTGCGGATGTTGCCGCGGCCGTCCCAGGCGCCCCGCGTCACCAGCGCGCCCTCATTGCGTCCATTGCCGATGGTGCCGTTGGCGCTCGTGTTGGTGAGCAGGTCGGGTGCTAGCCGGTGCCAGGGATAGGTTTCAAAGAGCGCGCGCCAGTGGCGGAGCTGCTCTGCCCCCTTGAGATGCAGCGCTTCCTTCCAGTGCATGTCCACGCAGCGCGTGGGTGGAACGTCTGATGGCACGTAGAAAGACCACACGTCACGACAGCCGTAGGTGTGGCCTAATGCGCCGCACAGTATGGCGTAGTACGCCGCCTGGCGGACCTCGTACGCGCTGATCTTCGGTCCGCTCGGGTTGGGCATCCCAAAGTTGCGGTGGCTGTTCTCATAGCGCGATTCGCCCTCCACATAGGGCTTCACCGGCGCGCGTGTGTACTCGGCGAGGTAGCGCGCGCACTGATCCTCCTCCAGGAAACGTAGGCCGGTTTGGAGCATGTTGAAGTCCAGCCACTCATCATCGTGAAACCAGCGGCCGGACGTACCGCTGTCCTTCGGCTCGGGACGCATGCCGGGCGGATGGAAGGTCATCACATGCTTGCCTGAATCGTCGCCCGCCTTAAGTCCGGCGGCAAGCGCGCGCCAGGTTGCCAACTGCTGCGCGTCGCGCACATTGCGGTCGCCGCCGTTGACCCAGATGACGTTGGCGTCGCGGTAACGCCGCCCGACGTACTCGCCATAGCGCCGCGCGGAGGCTTCTTCCAAAACCGGCTTGTCGCGGTCATTCCCACCGACGTACGATCCCCAGGCCGGCAACAGGGCGACCCACAGGTCAAGCTCGTTGGCGCGGCGGATGATGCCGTCTACCTTGGCGAAGTAGCGCTCATTAGGGCGGGAGGAACCGTCGTCCTCAAAAGCAGACCGCTCATCCTCTTCTCCCCGGTTGACTTCGGTGGCGAGCACCGGCATGACGACGGTGAACCCTTGCCCCTTCCGCGTGCGCAGATAGAGATCCACCTCGTCCTCATTTGGCGCGGTAAGCAGCTTCCAGGAGGTATCCGCCAGGTAGAAGAAGGGCTTGCCGTCGTGCTCAAGGTAGCGGCGGTTGGCGCTGACGTTCATCACGAGCGCCGTTCTGCCGGCTGGAATGTGCGTCGCGCTAGCGACTCGGCGTGCCCACGGCGCGGTGGAGCGTCTCCTCCACCAGCAGCTCATGGTCAAGTGAGCGTTCGGGCGCTTGCTCGCCAAGCAGCGTGCGCACGAACGCCGCCAGCTCCAGGTGATAGGAGCGCTCGCGTGGCGTAGGCTCGACGGAGATCAGTTGTGCCCCCTTTGCGTACGCGCCGCGCGCCTCGTCTAGGCAGAGCCGGATGGTAGGCCCCGGCTCAATCGGCTCGACGACAATCGCGCTGCCTTTGGTGCCGTAGACCTCGAAGCGCCGCGCCGGTGACGCCGTCTCCATCTGTGCGATGTCGATCATGGCCATGCCGCCGCCGCGGTCAGCGCTCTTGTCAAACTCCAGCACCACCAGTGTATTGTCCGCGTGCGAAGGGTTGCCTGGCGTCGCGTCATTACGCAGAAATGAAGTCACGGTGTCCGGACGCACGCCATCTCGCGCGCCGCCGAAGAGATACACCGCCTGGTCGATCATATGTGGCGCAAGCTGGAATGCGATGCCACCCGTGTAGCTCGCACGCTCGCGCGCCTCGCGGGTTGACGATGTAGACATGTGCCCGCGCACGGCAAAGACATCGCCCAGCAGCCCCTCACGCACCCAGCCGTAGACCTGCTGGAAGGCGGCTCCGTAGCGCAGCATGAAGCCCATCTGCACCAGCAGGCGCCGCTCTTGGGCGGTGCGGATAATCTCCTGAAAGACCGGCCAGTCGCCGCACGGCTTGTCGTACCAGATGTGCTTGCCGGCGGCGACGCACTGGCGCGCCAGGTCCCAGCACTTACCTTCGTCCCCTTCAACGCACACTGCGACGATAGACGGATCGTCCAGCAGCTCGGCCGCCGATTCCATCCACCGCGTGCCGGCAAAGCCCGGCTGCTCCCTTCCCTTGGCGCGCAGCGCGGCGTCGGGCTCATACACGCCGGCAAACTCCACCTGCGGGTGTGCTACCAGCGCGCGTGCCTTCCCCGACGCATGACTATGCGCCGTCCCGTACATGCCAATCCGCAGCGGTTTCTCCGACCGACCCACGTCGGAAACGCGCGGGTGGTGAGGTTCCTGTAGTGAATCGGTCATGTCAGCGTTTCCAAAGTGCTGGGAAATCGGGGAAGCGATCGCAGCGTCGCAGCGTGGCATCCCCGCTTTGTCTTACCGTATACAAGCTGTCATGGTTGCTTCCGCCACCACATTGCCTCCAAGCGTAGCGGTGTTCGTTGCCGATGCCGTAGAGGAGACTAGTACATGACAGCAACGCTCGTTGTCCCTACGCCCACCTACATCCTGGATGGCCCATGCCCAGGCGAGACATGGGAAGAGCGCACCCCAGAGTCGCTTGGGCTACGGCGCAGCTCCCTTGATGCGCTGGCTCAGCACGTGCGTGGGCGGGGCGTGGTAGTGAAAGGAGGCTACCTCGCCTATCACTGGGGCGAGTACAAGACCCCCGGCGACCTCGCCTCAGCGCGCAAGCCGGTCAGTTCCACGATCCTCCTGTACGCCGTGCAGGATGGGCTGATCGAGAGCGCCGACGAGTCCCTGGCCAACTACGTTCCAGGTCTGCGCGACATCAATGGAGGCAAAGATGGCGGCATCACCTGGCGTCATCTTGCGTCGCAGACTAGTGGCTACGGCTGGTCTGAGTCGCCCGGCGCCGCCTGGTCCTATAACGACTTCGCGCTTGCGCTCTACGTGGACACACTATTCGACGCCGCACTCAAGGTCGATCCCACGGAGGCCCTGCATAAATACATCTCCACTCCGCTGCAGTTCGAGGACGCCTCGCACTTCAATGCGGAGATCAAGCCGGGGACCCGGCGCCGCGGGCGTATTGCCATGTCTCCCCGCGACCACGCGCGCTTCGGCCTCTTCTATTTGCGCGGCGGGACGTGGAACAGCGGGAGTGGTGGGGAGGCTGGAGGACGACAAAAACAGTTGCTGAGGCGGGATCTGCTGGACCAGGCGCTCACGAGTGTGGTGCCTGCTGACGTGCCCGCCACGGCTGGTGTGGACGCAGACATGCTGCCAGGACAAGTCAGTCACGGCGGTGGCAAGCGCACCAATGCCAACGGCCCTGGCCAGTACTCCTTCAACTGGTGGCTAAACCTGCCAGACGAGCACGGCAAGCTCCTCTTCCCAGCCGCGCCGCAGGACACATACGTCGCCATTGGACTTGGCATGACGCGCGGGCTGTGGGTCATCCCCAGTCTGGATCTCGTGGTGGCGTGGCAGGGCGCCAATTGGAGCGAAGATGACAAGGTCAACCCTGGCAAGCCACGCTCTGTTCACAACGAAGCCGCTCAGTTCATGGTGGAAGCGACCCGGTAACCACCGGCTAAAGAAGAACCCAGAAACCCAGAGGATGAACAGTTGACCAGCTATAAGATCGCGCTCGTCCCGGGCGACAACATCGGGCCGGAAGTTACCGCCGAGGCGCGCAAAGTGCTGGAGACCACCGCTACCGAGCACGGGCTTACGCTGAACTTCACGACGTTCCCCTGGGGCGCGCAGCACTACATGGACACTGGTGCCGTCATGCCGGAAGACGGGCCGGATACGCTGCGTGCGTTCGACGCTATCTACCTTGGCGCGATGGGAGACCCGGCGCGCGTGCCCGACCGAGTACTCTCCTGGGGCTTTACTCAAAAGGTACGTAAAGCACTGCGCCAGTACGTCAACGAGCGTCCGGTCCGCCTCTGGCCCGGTGTGCGCTCGGTGCTCGCCAACCCCGGCGAGATTGACATGGTGATCGTCCGCGAAAACGCCGAGGGCGAATACACCAACATCGGCGGCCCGCTCTACATTGAGCAGGAAGACGAGTTGGCCATCCAGACCGCCGTCTATACGCGGCGCGGCATTGAGCGCGTTGTGCGCTACGCCTTTGAGCTTGCTCGCCGCCGGCGCCGCCACGTCACTTCAATCAGCAAAGCCAACGCATTGCCGTTTGGCATGGTGCTGTGGGACAACGTCTTTGCCGGGATGGCTGAGCAGTATCCGGACGTCCAGACGCGACGCCTGAACGTAGACGCCGCGGCCATGTTCCTGGTGAACCGGCCTGCCGATATTGACGTGCTGGTCGCCGGCAACCTGTTTGGGGACATCCTCTCTGATGAGGCGGCTGCCATCGCTGGTGGGATCGGCCTTGCGCCGGGAGGAAACGTAAACCTGGACCGCAGCGCGCCCAGCATGTTTGAGCCGATCCACGGCAGCGCCCCCGACATCGCGGGTAAAGGGATCGCTAATCCCGTGGCCGCCATCCTGGCGGCAGCGATGCTGCTGCGCCACCTCGGGTCAACCCCGGCAGTTAGTACGGTCGGGGCAGGGGCGAGCGATCCGACGACGACCAGCGCCGCGCATGCAATCGAGCGCGCCGTGGCGCAGGTGCTGCGCGAGAGTCGCGTGTGCACCCCGGACCTCGGTGGCTCGGCCACCACCGCGGAAGTTGGGGATGCCGTGTGCGGACTGGTGCGCCAGCCTGCATCGGCCGGAGCACACAGGTCTTGATCTGGTCGTGAGAAGCTGTTAATACGTCATAGGAGAGGGACATCGCATGGCACTGACTCGTAGGCACGCGAGATCATTCGGGCAGGAACGGGGGACGCGCCGCGCCGTACTCGCGGCGGGGGTGGGTTCAGGAGGCGCGCTGCTGGCAGCGTGCGGTGCAGCGCAAGGAGGCGCGAGTACCGGAGGCGCGGCCGAGCCTGCCAAGACGCGTCCGGCGGTGACCCTGGAGTACTGGAGCCGGTGGGGGCTGCCCACTGCCGACGTCGAGAATAAGCGCGTCGCCGAGTGGAACACGGCGAACGGCCCTACTAAGGTTGAGCGCACCTCCATTGAGCCCTACATTGACAAGCTGAACACCGCCTTTGCCGGCGGGGCCGGACCGGACGTGTACACGGTTGGAGGCAGCGGTATGGCCAACTTCGCCGGCAAGGGCGTGGGCCTGAACTTTGCCGGCTATCAGGCAGTGCAGAAAGAGCTGCCGGACTTCTTCCCCGCCACCATTGAGGCCAGCAAGTACCAGGGTAAGCACATTGCCATGCCCTACATCCTCGATGTGCGCGCCATCATCTACCGCAAGGATTTCATGCGCGACGCCGGCCTGGATCCGGCAAAATTCCCAGATACCTGGGACCAGTTTCGTGACGCTGCTCGCCGCCTTACCAAGCGCGATGGCGGCGCGCTCGCGCGTTCTGGGTTTGACGTGCCCAAGAGCGGTTGGAACTCACATGACCTGTTCATGCTGTTGACCGAGATGGGCGGCGAGAAAACGTTCTCACAGGATCTCTCCAAGCCCACCTTCAATGGCCCTGCAGGACGCCAGGCACTCCAGTTGATGGTGGATATGGTCAACAAGGACCAGGTGGATGGAGAGGACCAGCCCAAGCCTCCGTCCGGCAGCAACGGCATCATCGCAGGCACCCACGCAATGACCTGGGCCTCGGCTGGTCCGGTGAACGTGGCGCGGCGCGTGGCGCCAGAGCTGCTGGCCCAGATTGGCACTGCGCCCATTCCTAAGCTTGCGCAGCGTTGGACGCTGCTCGGCGGAACCTGGTTGATGGTGACTAGCAAGCCCAAGGATGTCAACACGTCCGTGGACCTGATGCTCTACCTCACCGCCGCCAAGCACGCGGACGACATCACCAGCGTCCAGAACGCCGTGCCGCCACGCAAGTCAGGCGCTACCTCGCCGTACGTGACCGATCCCCTGATTAAGACCTTCTATGACGCCGTCTCGCACGCGTGGGCCTACCCTAACCATGCCTTCTACACGGAGATGCGCGAGGTCATCGTGAAGGAAGTGGCGGCGGCAATCAAGCAAGAAAAGAGCGTGCAGGCCGCGCTGGACGATGCGACCCGCGGAACTCAGGACTATCTGAGTCGTAAGTAGCCGGAAGGAAACACCTGTGACGAAGCAGGAGGCGCAGTCAGAGCAAGCGAGGCCGGCACCGCACGTCATCGGTGTGGCGGGCGCACATCTGACGCTCAACGGGAAACCATTCCCTCTTACCGGTCTCAGCTTCTTCAACGCGCTCTACAACCCCACTTTCAACAAGAACGCCGCCGAGCGGATGCGCTGGCTAAAGCACTTCCGCGATTACGGCGTGAACACGTTGCGCATCTGGTGCCAGTGGGACTTCGCACCTCCACGTGATTTCATCGACGTGACGCCCGAGCGCTCCCTCTATGCCTGTGACGGCGAGGTGCGCGATGGGCACTTCCGCACGCTGGAGGCGCTCATCCGCCAGGCCGATACGCTGGATATGGTGCTAGAGGTCACCCTCTTCTCGCACGAGAAGCAGGACCAGCTCCCTGCGGAGGCGCTGGAGCGTGGCGCGCGCGGCATTGCCGAACGCCTGCTTCCCTACCGCAGCGTGATCGTCCAACTGTGGAATGAGGACTCCACCGAGTGGGAACGCTTATTCCGCGCCGTCAAGGACGTTGACCCCACACGCCTGGTCACTAGCTCCCCCGGCGTCGCCAACGTGCTGGGCAGCGACGAGCACAACGCCGCTATGGACCTGCTCACGCCGCACACCGTCCGGCGCAGCACCGAGCGGCCGTTCTGGGAAGTGGCGCCGGAGCAGATCGCTTGGTTGATAGAGCGCTGGAAGAAGCCAGTCATCGACGACGAGCCAGCCCGCAGCGGCCCGACTCAGTTCGGCGGCATTGAAGGTGGCACCAAACCGGAGTGGCACGTCAAAGCAATAGAGGGCACCCGCGCCGCCGGCGGTTACCCCATTTACCACCACGATATGTTTCAGTACGGCTACACCGCTCCAACAACGCCCCCCAGCGGCATCCCGGAGCCACGATGGAGCCCCTTCCATCGCCACGTCTTCGAGCATCTCCGGAAAACCGGTCGAGCGCCAGCATAGGGAGGACGGCACCTTGCGCGTCAACGCCCCTCTCCGCCACCACGCACCCCTGGCGTAGCGGCCGCCTCGCGACTCTCAACACGCTCGGCGCGGAAGTGGCGTGGCGCGACGCTTGCGTTGTTCCAAAAACCTCGACGATGAACGCGCGCCACGGCTCTCCTGGATCTCACGCGCTCGCTGCGCCTTTGTTCCGCTCCTTCTGGCTTGCCGGGTTTGAATCGGCATCTCACATCACGCGCCCCGGCGTGAGAATCGACATGCTTGCGGCGACGCAACACATTGAACAGGCAGACGGCGACTATGCCCGGCTGCGCGATGTGGGCATCCGCGCGGCGCGCGACGCGGCTCGCTGGCATCTCATTGATCGTGGGACTACCTTTGACTTCGCCTCGCTCGCACCGTTAGTAACGGCAGCGCGGCAGGCCGGCGTGCAGGTGGTGTGGACACTCTGCCACTACGGCTGGCCCGACGGGGTTGATCCTCTCGCACCCTCGTTTGTTGACCGGTTCGCCCGCTACTGCGGCGCCGTTGCGCGCTTCATTGCATCTGAAACCGACGAGGTACCGTTCTTCACCCCAATCAATGAGATCTCTTTTCTCACCTGGGCGGCGGGCGATGAGGGCTTCATACACCCTTTTGGCCGCGGTCGGGGACACGCGCTTAAGCGGCAGCTGGTGCGAGCGGCGATTGCCGGATCAGAGGCCATCTGGGCCGTTGACCCACGCGCCCGGCTCGTGCATGTTGACCCCACCATTCACGTCGTGCCGCCGCGAACACGTCCGGATCTGCTGCCCGCTGCCGTAGCACAGCGCCACGGTCAGCTGGAGGCGTGGGACCTGCTCGCGGGGCTCTACGAGCCCCAGGTGGGCGGCAACCCGAAGTACCTGGACATTGTGGGAGTCAACTTCTATTGGGGCAACCAGTGGGAGTACTCCGAAGATCCAGCGGATCCCGGCAGACGGTTGGGGTGGGCGGAGCGGCCGCTGGACGATCGCTGGATGCCATTCTCGCACCTCTTAGCGAACTTGTACGCGCGTTATCGCCGTCCAATCCTCGTGGGTGAGACCAGTCATTTTGGTGAAGGGCGCGCGGCGTGGCTGCGAGAGGTGGCGCTAGAGGTGGCCAGCGCCCGTTCCTCTGGCGTTCCCGTGGAAGGCATATGCCTCTACCCCATCTTGGACCGACCGGATTGGGAAGATGCCAGCCACTGGCACAACAGCGGCCTGTGGGACCTGGTACCAGAGGCCAGCGGCATGCTGCGCCGCGTGCTCAACGAACCGTATGCCGAGGAGCTTAACCGGCTTCAGAAACTGCTGTCGGTCAGCGCAGGGGGCCAGCCAATCAGTTAGCGCGCCGCGCTGCACGCTGACCGCGGCGCGCCGCCGGCCATCACGGTCTGCATCCAGGCCAGCGTGTTCTTGAATCCCACCTGCCGCGCCTGAAAGTGATGCACGCCGGGATAGGAGATATACGTCACGCTCCCTCCACCACCAGGGTGCCGCACCACGCGCGAATATGCCAACGCCTACTTAGCCCTGGTTGTTCAGCCGGGCTTCAATCTGTAGTAAGCGGCAGGTAAGGACAGCGCCGCTTTGCAAACTGTTGGCACGCCGTTAGCACCGGCTTAACACGCGGCGCACATTTGACCGATCTACGCTACGATCCTCTGGCACATTGCGCGCGAGTCGACGCGAGTCGAGAGGAGACAGCATGAGCGGAGCGAAAAGCACTTTGGGGGAAGCACAGCACACGGCACGCGATGGTAAGACCCGCCACTCAAGGCGGCGCGTCTTTTCCATGGCCGGCGCCGCCGGCGGTGTGTCACTCCTGGCCGCGTGCGGTGGGCCGCAGGCGCAGGAGACGGCCAAGCCGCTCTCAGCGACGCCGGTCACGCTGACCTACTACAAGCGAAGCACCCTGAACGACGCCGGACTTGAGACGCTGTACAAGGACTGGACCACGCAGCACCCCACCTGGAAGATAGACACCGTCCAGGGCGTCAACGATGAGAAGCTCGCCGCCAGCATCGCCGCCGGTGAGAAGCTGGACACGCTGACCTACAACTACGCCGCGCGCACCATGGTCCTGGCGTACAACATGCTGCGCTCCATCGACAGCTACGTCGCCAAGGACAAGTACAACGTCAAGCGGTTCAGCGAGAAGGAAGTGGACCTCGTCGGTCGATACGATGGCAAGCTCTGGGCACTTCCCTACGCCTATGGCGGCAACGCCACCGCCCTCTTCTTCAATCGCAGCCTCTTCAAGGAATCCGGCGTCGCCGAGCCACCCGCAGACTGGAACCAGACCTGGTCTTTTGACCAGTTCCGTGACAACGCCCGCAAGCTCACCAAGCGCCAGGGCAGCACCATCACCCAGGTAGCTATCAACGGCCTGAGCGATTCTCCCTCCAACACGCTCAGCACGCTCAGCGCGCTAACCGACGCCAAAATCATCAGCGACGACTACAAGAAGTCCATGCTCGACCGCCCGGATACGATCGACGCGTTCCAGCGCTACGCGGATCTCATCCTCAAGGACCTGGTCACCACCGGTAGCCCTGGCGCGGACCTGGGCAGCGGCAACGCTTTCCTCAACGGCAAGCAGGCCATGCACGTCATCTGCTGCGGCCCGCTGGCGTTTGCGCGCCAGATCAAGCCCACCGGGATTGACTGGGGCTTCGCGCCCATGCCCAAGATTAAGTACACGTCGCCGGACTTTCAGTCCGTGCTGACCCTCATGCCCAACAGTGGCGCTAACCCGGACCACGGCTGGGAGCTCTTCAAGTACCTCATCGAGGACTCCCGCCTGGGCACGCTGGAGGAGCGCGTCCCCGCGGTGCTGGAAGACGCGGGAGATTGGGCCAAGGCGTCCTTTGGAGAGTATCCCAACGCCCGCGCCCAGGTGCTGGTGGACAGCATCAAGTTCGCCCGGCCGGTGGACAAGATCAAGTACCACCCGGCCACCACCGAGCTCTACGCCACTGCACGGCCGGTGGTAGAGGGTATGTTCCAGGGCAAGGAGACAGTCAAGCAGGCGTTCACCACCTTGCATCCGCAGATCCAGGCCATCATCGACCGCACCCCCGCCGGCAAGTAGCGCCCGGAGTCTCCTGCGTGCCGAATGGCGTCTCTATCCAGACGGCGGGGCTGATGACCCCCAGCGACATGGGACACGCCATCGACGCAACCCTCCGGCACGGAGGGTTGCGCGCTTCCCGCCCAAACCGAGAAGCGTGAGCAGTAGCGGCGGCCGCGCCTTCAACGTGCTAGAGGCAGTATGCTGAGGGTGTGGTGACCGTGTCGGCACCGGCCGAGCCAGCTCAGCCCGTGCAGCCACGGTTGCCGGCGCTTGATGCTGCGCCTCGCGACGTGGTGCAGACCGAGACACCCTTCCAGCGCGCGTTCTGGCGGCGGCGGCTGCCGCTGCGCCTCCAGCTCACGCTCGCAGTCGTCGTTCTGCTCGCTGCGCTCCAGGTGATTGGGTTGTTTACCTACTGGCAGTTTCTGGATGAGCGCCGCGAGGCTGAGGTGGAGAATGCCGCTGCTGTGGGCGAGGCGGTCGCCGCGGTCGTCTCCGGTTTCGCACGTGACCTGGAGGGCACGACGCTTGGTGTGGCAGTCGCGCTCGGCGCGCACGCTCCTGCGCTTGATCAGGCCACGGTCGGTCCGCAGCTAGATAACGTCGCGCGCAACTACACCGCGCTACGCACCATCTTCATTACCAGTCCGCAGGGTATTGTCACCGCGTCAAGCGGCGCGGTGGGCGTGGGGGCGGACACATCCTCAAGACCCTATATACGGACGCTGCAAGGCGGCGCCCAGACTGTCTGGTCTGGCTCGCTGACCGGGATTGAGACGGGGCAGGTCACCGTCGTCTTCGCACGGCCGGTCCTCGCCCCCAATGGTGCCGTGCGCGGCTTCCTCATCACGGCCTTCTATCCAGAGCAGCTCCTTGATCGGTTGAGCATCAAAATTCCGTCTGATGCGCGTCTCACCTACATTGACGAGTCCGGCTTAATCCTCTTCAGCACGGATCGACATGTGACCGCCGCCTCTCCCGGTGGGACCACGGGTGGTGGAGGCTCAGGGGCGGCAACCAGTCTGGGCTTAGGCGGCCAGCAGCGCCTCGCGGCCTCAGAGCCGGTACGCCGCGCTCTCGGCGGCGAGGTTGTGCGACTGCGCGCTGAGTCCGAGCCGTTCAGTTCGGAGCGCCGCTACGGTGTCTATGTCCCTCTGGTCCGCCCAAGTTGGGTGGTCGCCTTTACACGCCCGCAAGCATCCCTGGAGGCATCGCTCGCTATGCGGTTCCTGCAGGCGGCCGGTGCCATTACCATCGTAATGCTCCTTGGTGCTGCCTTTGTCACCGTGGTAATGCGGCGTCTCAGCCGGCCATTGGCTCAGCTGGCCGCCGCCGCTGGTGGAATCGCTCGTGGCGACCGCAGCGCCGTCCCGGAGGTGGTAGGCGATCCGGAGGTAATGGAGCTGTCCCGCGCTATGCGTCACATGGATGAAGCCGTGGCCGAGCGCGAGCGCTCGCTCTCAGAGGCGTTGACGCGTGAGCAGACCGCCCGTGGCGCTGCCGAAGCCGCCGTCCGCCAGCGCGATGAGTTCCTCTCGGTCGCCGCCCACGAGCTGAAGACGCCCATCACGAGCATCCGCGCCTACTCTCAGCTGACACTCAGGCGCATCGCACGTGAGGACACACCAGATCCCCAGCGGTTGCGGCGAGCGCTCTCCATGGTGGATGAGCAGTCCGGCAAGCTCGCACTCCTGGTGGATCAGCTGCTTGATGTGACACGAATTGAGGAAGGGAAGCTCGCCCTGGAACGCGGCGCCACAGACGTCGGCGCGCTTGTGCAGCGCATAGTGACGCTGACTCGGAACCATCCTGAAAGCGAGTCCCCCGAGGAGTCCGAGGCGCCCGAGGGCGGAACGGTGCGCTTCTCGCTGCCGCCAGACCCCGTCATCGCGGAAGTAGATCCCCTGCGCATTGAGCAGGTAATCGCCAATCTCCTCACCAACGCACTCAAGTTTGGCGCTGGCAATCCCATCGACGTGTCGGTGTCAACCGTTTCCAGTCCCGCGGCCAGCAACGGGCCCGCGCATGTGCAGATTGCCGTGCGCGATTACGGGTTGGGTATCCCGCCCGAAGCCCGTGAGAGGCTCTTTGAGCGGTTCTATCAGGCGCACAGCGAGGGCCACCTGGGTGGCATGGGGCTGGGCCTGTACGTCAGTCGGCAGATCGTGGATCTCCACGGCGGCGCCATCACCGCCGAGTTTCCAGAAGGCGGCGGCACCCTCTTCGTTGTCTCACTCCCCGCCCGCCTCTCACCTGGTCTCCCCGCTTCACTCGCCCCTAGCGCGCGAAACGGTTCCGCTTGACCTCCTATGCCGCGCTTCCGTGGCACTGCACGGCATACTTGGGAAACGGATCAGCCGCGGGTGATTGAGTCCTGGACCGGCCGGGTCTATTCCGTGCTGCGCCTCACGCGCGAGGCTGCGCCACGCACGGCCGCGCTCCTGCTCGTCTGTTACCTAACACTTACGCTTGCCGCCGGCGCGCCATTGCGAGGCCACTTGTGGGATGCAGGGCAGCACGCAACGCCCCACCAATGGCGTCTCCACACGCAGCTCGCCGAGCGCGGTGCCAACGCGCACCACGCGGAGTACGCGCATGACGTTTACCACGCGTCTCACATCAATTCCCCGTTCCCCGCTGGTGTCACTGTCGCGCGTTTTCAGCCCAAGCCAGGCTGGCAGCGCGCCGGCACCGGGCGCATCGCCGCCACCACGTGGTCTGGTGGGCGCATCGAGAACGGCGAGTTTGATGAGTTCGTGTTTATCGCCCGCACACCGCAAGAGCGCTGGCACTTCGTCAACTACCTCCGCACCTTTGCGCGCCAAGCCTCACAACCCTAGCCAATGCCTCGCTGACGGCCTTCCTTCCTGCGCGAGGAAGGCTACCGTGTTGGAACCGAGGCGGCGTGGCGTTTGGTAAGTGAACTGTCCAAAGGGGGGGGGTATTTGGACAGTTCACTTACCATATGGAGGGGGTAGCCATGGTCGCAAGAGCACAACGTGGTCCACTCGTGCAAGCGCTCACGCGAGCGAACCCATGGTGGACGAACAAGAATTGGGACGCCGCCGATCCGCAACTCATTGCCGCGGCCCGTGCGCCTTTCGAACGCGTGCCGCGCGTGCTGGCTGACATTGGTCCGCCCAACCTCTATACGTTACGCGGTCCGCGGCGTGTGGGCAAGAGCACCGTGCTCAAGCAGACCATCGCCCGTCTGTGCGCGGAAGGTGTGGATCCGCGCCGCATCTGCTATTTCGCGGCGGACGCACTCTCCAGCTTCACCGACCTGATCAACCTCTTTCAGGCCGCGCGCATGCTCTTCCCCGACCTGGCGGACCAGCCACGCTACTTCCTGCTGGATGAGGTAACGGCAATCCCAGAGTGGCAGCGCGGCGTCAAGTGGGTGCGCGACAACACGCTCGTTGCCGGAGACTGCGTGGTTGCAACCGGATCATCAGCGCGTGACATTGCGGCGGGCACGACCTACCTCGCCGGCCGCCGCGGGCCAGATGTGCGGCTGGACCGGCTTCTGTTGCCGATGGCTTTCCCGGAGTTCGTGCGCTGCGCTGGCTTTGACCTGCCAACGCCGGCGCAGCTACCCCTTGATGCGTTCTATTCGGAGGACGGCCGCCGCGCCTGCCAGGAATCGCTCGTTCACATCGGGGCGTTGGTAGAGGCATTTGAGGTGTTCCTCCTCGCCGGCGGGTTTCCGCAGGCGGTAGCGGACTTCCGGCTGACCGCACAGGTGTCAGATGGGTTCGCGCGTGACCTGTGGGACGTGATCCAGGCCGATCTTCGGACAATGGGCATGAGCCGGCCAGAGCAAGGTCTCCGGTTGTTGGAGCGGGTTGCCACCAGCCTCACAGGACCGCTGGTGTTGCGCTCGCTCGGTGACGAGATTGATGTGAGCCATGTAACCGCCGGCCAGTGGCTCGGCGCGCTCGCTGACGCCTATCTCGTGTTGTTTCTGTTCCAGGAGAGCGGTGGTGTGCCGGACGTACGTCGGCAGCGCAAGGTGTACCCAATTGATCCGTTTCTCGCCCGTCTCCCGGCCCGCCGCGCTCCGGGGGCGTACGATCCCGATCCCAGTCGCTTGGCCGAGGCGGCGCTCGCGGCAGCATTGTTCCGCGCCGTTGAGGGAGATGCAGTAGATCGCTTCGGTGAACCGGGTTGCCTGTTCTTCTTCCGCAGCCAGAGCGGCGCGGAGGTGGACTTCGTGGTTCCTGCGTACACCGTCACTGGCGCGGGTGAGCGTGTCTCCCGCACCACCCATGCCGTCCATGAAGCCTACGCTGCCGAATCCAAGTACGTTGACGCAGCGACGGCAAACGATTCGAGAGCAATGGCTGCCAACTTCGGGGGCGGACTGGTCCTCACGCGCGGCGCCATCGACCTCGATCAAGAGATACCCGGCGTGACAGTGCTTCCCGCCGCCTTGTTCGCCTGGCTGCTTGACCAGCGCGGGTAGCGTCGCTCTGCCATCGCTGCAGTCGCTGTGGCACGGACGGCGTATGGCGTGGACACGCATACAATCACCCGGGTGGAGCAAGGGTTCGCCACTGCCATAGGCAAACTGCAAGGGACACCGTGCAAGTGAAGCCGAAGAGGCAGCCAGGGCGCGTGCGGCGCTCTACCATCGCCGCTGTCGCGGTGGCGGGCGCTGCCATAGCCACCACCCGCCAGGTGCTGACCCTCACAGCAGATCCGGCCGGAGAGAAGACCAATCCGTCAATCTTGCCGGCGCCTACTCCTCAAGCGACAGGAGCCGCATCGGCGCCAAGGCTGGAGGCTTCGGACACCCAGTTGCCATGGACCCAGCGCGGTGGCACGCTAGACGACGCCAGCTTCCTGGACCGGACCGACATCTACGGTGTCGTGCGTGTCACGCAGGAGGAGCATGTACGTGGCGCGCTGGCGCTGGCGAGAGCGCGCGGTCTCAAGGTCTCCGCTGCCGGCGTCCGGCACAGCATGGGCGGCCACGCCTTCGCTCACAATGCCCTGGTGCTGGACATGACCGGCTTCAACAAGCTGACGCTGGACGAGTCCGCACGCCTCATTTCCGTCCAGGCCGGCGCTACCTGGCACGCTATCCAGGAGCAGCTACACCCCCGATTTGCCGTCAAGGCGATGCAGTCCACCGACATCTTCACCGTTGGTGGCTCGGTCTGCGTAAACGCCCACGGCATGGATCATCGCGTGGGCGCCATCGCGGAGACCATCCGCTGGCTGCGCGTCATGCTCCCAGACGGAACCGTCCGACAGATTTCCCGCTCCCAAGATTCAGAGCTGTTCCGGCATGTGGTCGGTGGCTACGGCCTGTTCGGCATCATCCTTGAGGCGCAGCTGGAAGTTACGCCCAACGTGCTCTACCGCTCCGAGCGGCGCGTGGTGGACTACCGGCAGTTCCCATGCATCTGGGACAAGGAGATCCTTCCCGACTCGTCAGTCGGCCTCTTCTACGGCCACCTCTCCACCGCTCCCGGCTCCCTGCTGCGCGAGATGATCTTCTACGTGTACCGGGACGCCGGCCCTGTTCCACCGGACCTACCGCCGCTCGGCGAAGTCTCACAGGTCAAGTTGCGCCGGCTAGTCCTCAACCTGAGTAAGCACGGCAGCCTCTTCCGCAGCGCCAAGTGGTTCCTGGAGCGACACGTTGAGCCACGCCTGGAGAGCTGTACCGTCACCCGCGCGCAGGGCATGACCGAAGGTGAGGCGTGCTTCGTCTCCCGCAACGAGCCGATGCACGATTCCGTCCCGTACCTCCGCAACAACTTGAAGGGTGAAACCGACATCCTCCAGGAGTACTTCGTCCCGCGTCGCCGCTTTCTTGAGTTCATCGACGGTGCGCGCGACATCCTCGCGTCGCAAACCGCCAACCTCCTCAACGCCTCGGTGCGCGCCGTCCACCGCGAGGACATCGCCCTCACCTACGCGCCCGAAGACACCTTCTCGTTGGTGCTCTACGTCAACCAGCGCACTGATGAAGGCGGCAACCGCTCCATGCGCCGCCTCACCGAAAGCATGATCGACCTCACCGTCAGCCTCGGAGGCCGCTTCTTCCTCCCCTACCAGCTGCACTACACCCCACAGCAGCTTGAGCGCTCCTACCCAGAGATCGCATCCTTCTTCCGCACCAAGCGCCGCTACGACCCAGACCTCCTCCTCACCAACACCTGGTTCGAAACGTACGCCCACTATTGGCCTTGAACCGGGATCGATCAGCCGTGCGCACCTCATAACTACTCTTATCGCAAGCCTGGGCTACCTCTGATGACGGACAATACCGCCATCGAAAGGATCAGAGACTGATGATCAAGACGCGTCTGACCGAGCGCCTCGATATTGACCACCCGATCGTGCTTGGTGGGATGGGGACCGCGACTAATGTGGATCTGGTGGTGGCAGTCTGTGAGGCAGGCGGACTGGGGATACTGGGAGTGACGTCGTTTTCGCCAGATCAGATCGCGCAGGCGTCGGCCGAGATCCGGAAGCGAACGAAGCAACCTTTCGGACTCAATCTCTTGATCGCATTCACCAGTGACGCGCAGCTCGACGCATGCCTCGACGCCCGCGTACCCGTGCTTTCAACCGCGTGGGGCGATCCAGCACGTCACGCACAGCGGGCTAAGCAGTCGGGCGTACCGTGGATGCACATGGTGCAAAGCGCCGCCGCGGCAGCGACCGCGGCTCAGCTCGGCGCGAGCGTAGTGGTGGCCCAAGGGCACGAAGGGGGCGGCCACGTCGGGCTAGTGTCGACAATGCCTCTCGTGCCCGCGGCCGTAGATGCAATTGTTCGGGCCATTCCTAACTCGTCTCAACGCCCTCCCGTCGTCGCAGCCGGAGGGATCGCAGACGGCCGCGGTCTCGTGGCCGCGCTATCGCTGGGCGCAGACGGTGTGCTGCTCGGCACGCGCTTTCTCGCAACAACTGAGGCGCCGGTTCCCCAGGCAGCCAAAGACGCCATCTGCGCGGCCAGCGAGTCCGACACCATCTGTAACACGATCCCAGATCTTGTGAGCAACCCACGCTGGCTGGAAGTCGGTGCGCTGGCTCGCGGACTGAAGACGCTCGCAGTCATGGAGTGGGTAGGACGGGAAAAGGAGCTCAAAGCGCTCACCGGAGAAGAGCGGAAGCAGCTAGCCGCCCGCTGGGCCGAGGCGCGCAGTCAAGGGCGCATCGAAGAGACGTCCGTCCTCGCCGGAGAGGACTCAGGGCTGATCAGCGAGGTGCTGCCGGCGGGCCAGGTCGTTACCCGCACCGTCGCAGAAGCCGAGCAGATTCTTAGAACAATGGGACGCTTTCTCTCGTAGGAAGATCCGGCGCCTCGCGACGGTAATGAACGACGGCCGCGTCCCGCTGCGTGCTCGCTCGGCGCGATTGCCAGCCGCACCGTGGAGCAACTCCCTCGCCGTTTGCCACCATCTCTCCGTGCCCCCACTAGCCGGCGCATTACAGCGCATTGAAACCTATTACGACGCTGTACCTCGCGCCGCCGCGCGCGTCGAGGACCTCTACCCATTCACGCTCTTCGTCAAGCAAGGCGCCGGCTGGCCCTACTACGCCCGTCCTGCCCGCGGCACAGACGCCACCACCGTCTTCACCCCTCAAGACGTTGAGCGCGTCCGTGAGCGCCAGCGCGCCCTCGATCTTCCCGAAGCCTTTGAGTGGGTGCTGGATATCTCCCCCGGGCTCCGCGCCGCCGTCGAAGCCGCCGGCCTCCACGTCCACACCCATCCCTTGATGCTGCTAGACCCCAGGGCTCGCCAGGCCCAACCCAATCAGCCCGTTCCAGTTCCCTCCGGCCTGACCATCCGCCTCGTTCCAGCTGACGAGGCCGGCGCCTCGCTCGCTCGCCTCGATGCCGTCGCGCACATCGGCTTTCAGTTCAGCGGCACCGCCACCGGTGAAGCCGGCCTGGAAGCGCTCACCAAAGCCGCCTCTCAAACCACTCCCCAACAACTCGCCTTTCGCCGCGAGCGACTACGCGCTGGCCGCTCAGTCGTCGCAGTCGCCGAAACCCCTGAAGGCCCCGTCTGCGTTGGCAGTCATCAGCCTCTGGAAGGCGTCACCGAGATTGTCGGCGTGGCCACCCTCCCCGCCTTTCGTCGCCAGGGGATCGGCGCAGCACTGGTGGACCGGCTCGTTGAAGACGCCATCAAACGTGGCGTGACCACCATCTTTCTCTCCGCGGGTGATGCCGGTGTCGCCCGCATCTACGCTCGTCTCGGGTTCCGCACGGTCGCCACCGCCTGCATTGCCGAGCCCGAGGGGTAGCCTCTCATCATGCCTACCGCTCCCTACCGTCTGCTTGGCCGCACCGGCGTGCGCGTCTCCAAGCTCTGCCTCGGCACCTGGATGTTCGGCACCCGCGCGGATGAAGAAGAGAGCATCCGCATTGTCCACACCGCTCTGGATGCTGGCATCAACTTTGTAGATACTTCCAACCGCTACGGCCGCCTCAACAACGCCGCTGAGGACTACGGCGGCGGCGCCTCAGAAATCTACATTGGCAAAGCGCTCAAAGAACGTGGCCCGTCCGCGCGCCGTGAGGTCATCCTCGCCACCAAGGTCTTTGGCGCCATGGGCCCCGGCCCCAACCAGCGCGGCCTCTCCCGCGTACACATCGCTGGCGCGCTGGAGGATAGTCTTCAGCGCCTCCAAACAGACTACGTGGACCTCTACTACCTCCACTGGCCAGATCCCGAAACATCCCTGGACGAGACCGCCCGCACCATGGATGATCTCGTCCGCGCCGGCAAGATTCGTTACTGGGCCACCTCCAACCATCCCGCCTGGAAGGTCACCCGCCTTCACTGGCTCTCCCAGCAAGGCGGACTGCACCCACCCGTCGCCGAGCAATCCCCCTACAGCTTGCTCAACCGCGCCCCCGAGCGCGAGTTACTCCCCTGCGCCCGCGCACTCGGATTCGCCGTGAATCCCTACTCACCGCTTGCCGGCGGCCTCCTCACCGGCAAGTACCACACCGGCGGTCCGCCTCCACCAGACTCGCGCGCCACCTGGAACGCCGGCGCCGCCCGTCGCGCGGCGGATGCCCGCACCGGGCAGATCGTCGCTGCCGCTAGCGCTATCGCCTCAGATCTCGGCCGCCCCCTCTCCCAAGTCGCCCTCAACTGGGTCGCCTCGCAGCCCGGCGTCACATCCCCGATCATCGGCCCGCGTACTGTGGATCAACTTCGTGACAACGCCGGTGCCCTCTCCTGGGAGTTCCCCAGAGAAGCGCTAGATCTCCTCTCCGCCCTCCCAGCCGCCTAAAAGTCTCATCGTCGCGCCACTATTAACACGACATGGAGGAGAGGCAGCGGGGCATGCACGACGTTGCGGCGCAGGGATTCGCCGCCGCGGGGCAGGTATACGAGCGCGGGCGTCCCGATTACCCTCCTGATGCCATCGCGTGCCTGGTCACCAATCTGGGAATTGGTGCCGGCTCAGCGGTGGCGGACGTCGGAGCCGGGACGGGCAAACTGACGCGACTTCTCATCGAGACCGGCGCCCGAGTGACCGCCGTGGAGCCGGTGACGGACATGCGTCAGGCCTTTGCCCGCGCGCTGCCGGGTGTGCCGGTGCTCGATGGCACGGCGGAGGCGCTTCCGTTCGAAGCGGGCACGGTGGATTCGGTGATCGTCGGCACGGCATTCCATTGGTTCGACGGGCCGGTGGCGCTTCGGGAGATCCACCGCGTGCTCCGGCCGGGCGGTGGCCTGGGCCTGCTCTGGAACCCGCGCGACGAGACGGTGGACTGGGTGGCGCAGCTCGTCCGGCTAGTGGACGGGTACAAGCAAGGCGACCCGCCGCGCTACAACGACTTCCGCTGGCGCCGCGCCTTCGAGGAGGGTGAGACTGCGGGCCTCTTCACACCGCTCGGCGAGGCGTGCTTCCCGTTCGTGCACGAGGTGAAGCGGTCGGTGGCGCTCGCCCGGGTCGCCTCCACGAGCTTCGTCGGCGCGCTGTCGACGGAGGGACTCGAGGAGGTGCTCTCCCGTGCGCGGAACCTGCTCGACACCCACCCCGACACGCGCGGCCGGCCGGCGCTCCGTCTGCCGTACCGCGCCGACGTCTACTGGTGCCACAAGGTAAGCTGATCGAACGAGCTACCCCTTCACCTCACGAGACTCGCCTAGCTCGGACGCGGAGATGATTGGGGCACTGGGGTTCAGCTCTCCATAGCGACGAGGCGGACGGGGAAGCTGTCCATACCTTTGATGGCGACGGGGAAGCAGAACAGGGTGACGCGGGGCTGGGTGAGACGGTGCATGTTCCCGACGTTCTCGATAAGGGGGATGCCGCGGTCCATGAGCTGGTGGTGGTTGAACTGGAAGCGGGAACGGGGGTCCTCGGCGCGCAGCTCGATGCCACCAGTATCGACGCCCATCAGCTTCATTCCCCGCTCGACAAGCCAGGCGATCGCGCCGGCGGTGAAGTGAGGGTTGCGTGGACGGGGCTGCACACCAGCGTAGCGCTCGGGATAGCGATGGATGCCGAAATGCACGAGCACGATGTCGTCATCATGCACACCTCCGGCGGGCTGGGCGGCGCGCTCCAGCATCTCGGGTGTGGTAGGTGTGTCTGGCTCGAGGTGGGTCAGATCGAGCACGGCACAGGTGCCACACAGCTGCTCGAGAGGCATCTCGGAGACGTCTTTGCCATCGCGCACGACATGATACGGCGCCTCAATGTGAGTGCGGTTGTGATTGAGGAAGGAGACGTCGTGCATGACGTACCACTGGTCGGGATCGAAGCCGCCTTTGAGCTCAGGTGGAGGGACCATGGTAGAGACGAAGGGGCGGGAGCCTTCGCCGGGGAGGATAGTGTGGGAGAGGTCGACCAAGCGACCAAACTTCATCGGCTCAGCGGGATTACGTGATGTCGGGCGCATGTCACTTTAGAACGGCGGTCGCGGTTACCGTGCGGTGAGTCGGGTGAAGAAGGAGGGAGCGGGACGGTTGTCGTCGACGGTGACGCGGTCGCTCTGGTCACAGAGATCGTAGAGGAGCTCGCTAAGTGGGAGATCAAAGCCAGACTCGCGGGCTTCCTGGAGGAAGTAGGGGAGCTCGCGGAATTTGACGCTAATCTCCTGGCCGCGCCCTTCCGCGATGCTGCGGGCGG
>Ga0136611_10000517_pt1 | contig 25460 bp, 24 predicted proteins | sample AntDrymUQ2232306_2_FD_106645 | JGI IMG/M metagenome (GOLD analysis project Ga0136611, IMG submission 106645) | Polar desert sand microbial communities from Dry Valleys, Antarctica - metaG UQ223 (23.06) | ecosystem: Environmental > Terrestrial > Soil > Desert | place: Antarctica: Dry Valley...
CGGCCCGGCCCGGCCCGGCCCGTGGCCGACGGTACCCTGCGCCATGCCTCCCGGTCCGACGCTTCGATTCGAGTCCGTCGGCCTTCGGCGAGGCGACCGCGCCGTCCTCGTCGACATCACGTGGTCGGTCGACGCCCACGAGCGTTGGGTGATCCTGGGCCCGAATGGCTCGGGGAAGACGACGCTGCTGCAGCTGGCGACCGGACACCTGCATCCTTCGTCCGGAACGGTCGACATTCTCGGTGAGCGACTCGGGCGGGTCGACGTCCGGCATCTTCGCACCCGGATCGGACTGGTGAGCGGCGCGGTCACCCGACTCCTGCGGCCGGCCCTGACGGCGCAGGAGGTCGTCGTGACCGGGCGCCACGCCGCCCTCGAACCCTGGTGGCACGACTACACGTCCGACGATCACGAACGCGCTCGTGAACTCCTCGCCCGAGGCGGACTCGCCGAGGCCGCCGACCGGGCCTTCGGTGTGCTGTCCGAAGGGGAGCGCCAACAGGTGCTGTTGGCCCGCGCGGTGATGGGCAACCCCGAGCTCCTGGTCTTCGACGAGCCGGCCGCGGGTCTCGATCTCGGCGCGCGGGAACGCCTTCTCCGGCGGATGGAAGAGGTGGCGCTCGATCCGACCTCGCCACCGTCGGTGTTCGTCACCCACCACGTCGAGGAGATCCCGCCAGGCTTCGGCCATGCCCTGCTGCTCCGCAACGGACGCGCCATTGCCAGCGGTTCGGTCGGCACCACCATCGACGACGCCAACTTGAGCGAGACCTTCGGCCTCCCCGTCACCGTCGAAGCCAACGAAGGTCGCTACACCGCCCGAGCCCGCCGCTAACAGCACAACGGTCGTCGGGAGCGCCAGCGAGCAGACCGCAGCCGAGCGGAAAGGAGCGCCAGCGACGCAGAGCGAGGCCAAACACAGAGGCCTTGTCCCCCGCCGGGACAAGGCCTCTGCGGTGTGGATTCACTCGAGCCGAATCCGTTGCTCCCGCCACTCCTCACGGTACGCCCCGACCTCGGCGGCGACGTTGCCGTTGGCGACGGATGAAGTGTCACCGAGGCGACACTCAGCGGGCCCGCTGCTCGAGGGTGGTGACGTCGACCACGGTGATGCGCCCTCGGCTCACCTCGACGACGCCGTCCTTCTCGATCATCCCGAGCACACGGTTGACGGTCGAGCGCGAGGTGCCGGCCAGGCTGGCCAGATCTTCCTGCGTGAGTGGGATCTCCGGCGCATGGTCACCGTCGCCGTAGAGCTCGGTGAGTGCCGACAGCCGGCGCAGCACGCGCGTCTCGGCCGGAACGTACAGCGCTTCGACGAGCAGGTTCGACAAGCGGCGCACCTCGTCGGCCAACAGCGAGAGAAGGAACTCGTCGACGCTCGGATGGTTGTGGCGCAGCTCCGCAAATGCATCCCGGTGCAACGTCAAGGTCTCGGTGCGTTCGAGTGCGACCACGGTCGCCGTCCGGCGCGAGGACTGGTGAAGGAGCGCGACCTCACCGATGACCTCACCCGGACCCCGCACCCGCAGCGTCGCCACCTCCCCGAGGGGCGTCGTGATGCGCACAGCCACGCGGCCTCGGTCGAGGAGGTGGACCGTATCCCCGATGTCGCCCTCGTGGAAGAGCACCTCTCGACGGGCGAAGCGACGCCGGCGGGTGGCGGCCAAGAGCCGTCGCCGATCCTCTTCCGGCACTCCTTCGAGAAACGACCAAGGCACGCCGTAGTTCTAGGCCAAGGTGGCAGTTCTCGGCCAAGGTGGCCGATTGGTGATGACACCCGATCGGTACCCCGGAAATGGGCACGTTGCATCATGGACGACATCCCGCCGACGGTTATGGTCGAAAGCGATGAGGGACATGGCGGACATGGCGGAGGAGGCGGCGTCGCAAGTGGGACTCACCTCGGTCGAGGCCCACGGCCTGTTGAATTCGTTGAGCGTGGTGCGGGCGACGGTGTCGACCTTGCGGCTTCACTGGGGCAAGATCGACGACGAGCGCAGCCTCTGGATGCTCGAGCGGGCCGAAGAGCAGTTGGAGTTCCTCACCGAGAGCCTGGGCGACCTCGTGCGAGGCATTCCTCAAGAGACACGCGCCTTCCTCGACGACCTTCGTCAGGCTCGCTGAGCTCTACTCCTCAGATCTCACCGTGCTTAGAGCTCGGGAGGTACCGACCGCTCGGCGGGCGAGGGCGAACCCGGTCGCATCTGTCGCACCAGCGCCTCCTGGGTCACGGATGCACCGAGCACGCCGGCGTGGTTGTAGAAGACGCCGCGCGCCAGGCCGCGTGCATTGAAGTTCGTCAGTGCATGGAGGTCGTAGTACAGCCACTCGTCGGCGCGGACGGGGCGGTGGAACCAGACGGCGTGGTCGAGGCTGGCGCCGGTGAAGCGCTCCCACGGATTGGCGCCATCACGCTCGATCGGGGGCCGGGCCGCCAACACCACGGCCATGTCGCTCATGAAGGTGAGCACCGCCGCATGGATGGCAGGGTCGTCGGGAAGGGGCGCCGCCGTCTTGACCCACACGCGACGGGTCGAGCGGAAGGTTCCGTCGGGCGAAGGTTCGGTGGGCCCGATGTCGCGAAGTTCGAAGGGCGTGAAGAAGCTGGTGCGCACGGGGAAGCCGCCACTGCGGTCAGCCAGCGCGTCGGGATCGGGAGCGTCGGCCGGCAGCGCCAACTGATAATCGATTCCGTCCTCGCCGTCCTTGTGGAACGACGATGACATCGAGAAGATGGCTTCACCCTTCTGCATCGCCGTGACGTTGCGGGTGGTGAACGACCGACCGTCGCGGATGCGGTCGACGTGGAAGATCATCGGCACGCCGGGCTGTCCGGGTCGCAGGAAGTACGCATGCAACGAGTGGATGCGGTGAGCCACATCGACGGTCGCCATGGCCGCCCGCAGGGCTTGGCTGGCCACGAGTCCGCCGAAGACCCGTCCGCCGGGCCATGTATTCGGATTGTGGCCGCGGTAGAGGTTGACGTCGAGCTCTTCGAGGTCGAGGAGGCGGACGAGGCGCGCGACGGCCTCGACCGAGCCCTCTTCCTCGCTCAACGACCCTCGAACTTGGGCGGCCGCTTCTCCAGGAACGAGGCCATGCCCTCTTGGAAATCCTTGCTGCGGAAGAGCGGGAGGAGCTGCAGGTACACACGATCGACGTGCTCGTCGAAGGGCTCGCCCAGGCCCATGCGCATCATGCGCTTGCTGGCCCGGATGGCCAGCGGCGCATTGGCGGCGATCTCCCCGGCCAGTGACATGGCCTCATCCATGAGTGCGTCGTCGGGAACGACCGAGTTCACCAGTCCCCACTCGAGACACTCGGCCGCCAACAGCGTCCGGCCGGTGAAGATCAACTCCGAGGCCTTTGCCCACCCGACCATCCGGGGCAGGAACCACGTGCCGCCGCTCTCGGGCAGGACGCCTCGCTTGGTGAAGGCGGCGGCCAACTTGGCGCTCTCGCCGGCGATGCGAATGTCGCATCCGAGGGCCATGTCCATGCCGTAACCGGCGGCTCCCCCGTTCAGCGCGCAGATGGTCGGGGTGTCGATGTTGTGGAGGACGTTGGGTGGCGAGTTCCGCAGGTCGAACTCGACGAACCCGGCGCCCCCTCCGCTGCCGATTCCCGATCCCTGGGTGGCGTCCTGCAGGTCGAGACCGGCGCAGAATCCGCGTCCGGCGCCCGTGAGGACGATGACCCGCACCTGGCGATCGGCGTCGGCCTCGAGCAGGCGCTCGGACAGCTGACGCAACATCGGACCGGAGATGGCGTTCAAGCGGTCGGGTCGATTGAGGGTGATGACGGCGATGCCGTCGACGACCTCGGACCGGACGGGGGCGTCGCTTTCGGCGCCGAGGTCATCGGGAGTAGGCATCTCAGACGGCCACGACGTCGAGCACGCGACGGGCGAAATCCTTGGATCCGGATTCGATCTCGTTGCGGCGGATGGCCATGCCACCGATGACGTCGGCGCCCCGCTCCTCCATCATCGTCACCATCTTCTCGAGCACCTTCCCTTGGTCGATGGCGTAGGTGCAGAACACGGCGCACCGTTTGCCCTGGATGTACGGGAGCTTGCGCAGGCGCCCGGCCCGCCCCGGTCGCTGTCCGACGAAGAACAACCCGTCGGTCCACGACCCGACGACCACGAGGTCGGCTTCGGCCAACGCCTGAAAGTTGATGGCGGTGATCGGCACGAGGGTCACGGCCATGCCGCCGCGGTTGAGCTCGGTGGCGATGTGCCCGGCGGCCTTCCTGGTGTTGCCCGTCAGGCTCTCATAGATGACGACCGCCTTCATTGGCGACGTTCTATCAGTCGCGGGTCAGGGTGCGACCGACCACCACCGCCATGACGGCGAGGACGGCCACGCCCACGGCGGTCAGCCAGGGTCCGGCGCTCTTGTAGGCCTGCCCCAGCACGTAACCGGCGATCATGACCTCGGCGATGCCCACCACCGCTCCGGCCGCGTCGGCGGGGAGGAATTTGCGGGACTCCATCTCCGATGCGCCGGCGGCCGCCCCCAACAACGACGAGGGGAAGCTGGCTAGGCGGCCGAGGAAGATCAACCGAGCGCCCTTCTTGTCGAGGACGGAGCACAGCTTCTTGATCTTCGTGGTCGGCAGCAGCTTGTCGGCCAGCTTGGGAAGGCCCTCGCCCTCTCGGATCTCCTCGCCGTAGGCTCGACCCAGGTAGAAGAACTGCCACACCGAGAGCACGGCGATCGGAATGGCGGCGAGCACGATCACGAGCGGGTGGACGTCGCCCTGACGGATGAAGAACCCGGCCGCCAGCAACACCTCCTTGGTCGGCCGCAGCAGCACCAGCACCACGAAGTGCTCCTTGTAGAGGAATGGCGCCAGCGGGATGGCGATGATGCCGAGCACCGCCCGCAGCCCCGCCAGCCAGAGCAGGGGGGTCCGCAGGTGGTGAACGCGGGTTTTCGTGGTCATGAACGGGGAATACCCATCTGCGTGCGGGCCATCCCCTCTTCCTTACTCAACCGCCTCCATCCCGAACAACGACTCGGCCTCCGCCTCACCCTCTTCGGCGTGGCGTTGGTGCTGGTCACGCTGCCGTTCACGTACCTCTTGTTCCAGGTTGTCCAAGATGGACCCTTCACCCGATTCGACACCCGGATCGCCACCGATCTGAACGAATGGGTGGTGGGCCACCCATTGTTCATCGACGCCCTGCACGCCATCAGCCTGTTGGGGAAGCCGCTCTGGCTGGGTGTCGCCGCCGGCGCCGGAGGGCTGTTCGTCTTCGTGCGGGGTCGTCGTCGCCTTGCCGTCTTCCTGGCCTTCACCATCATCGGCGGTGGCCTCGTCGACTCGGCCGTGAAGATCGCCGTGAACCGACCTCGGCCTGACGTCGGGACGCCCTTGGCCCACGCCTTCGGCAAGAGTTTCCCTTCGGGCCACGCCATGTCGTCGACCATCGCCTACGGCGCCCTCCTCCTGGTGTTCCTGCCGGCGATCCCCCGTGCCTGGCGCGGGTTTGCGATGGCCGGCACAGCGCTGCTGATCGGGGTCATCGGTGGAAGCCGGCTCTTCCTGGGCGTCCACTTCGTGAGCGACGTCATCGGCGGCCTCGTCCTCGGGCTGGCCTGGCTCGCCGGATCGGCGGCCATCTTCACGGTCTGGCGGACGGAGCGGGGCGCCCCCGCGGTGCCGGTCATCGAGGGTCTCGAGCCGGAGGCCGAGTCCGACCTCAAGGTCACGGCCTGGTGAGCGTCGGCGTGACCCATGTCTCGTTGACGGGTTACGGTCAGTAACATTACTGTAGGTAACAGCCCACCTATTGGAGGTTCCGCCATGGCCATCGCCGTCGCCGACCGCATCGAACGCCTGAACACCGCATCCGCCCGACGGGTCATCGACCCGGACGTCGAGCCCGACCTCACCGGTCACGTCGGCGAAGGTCAACTCCTGCCCGACGAGCTCCTCACGGTCGCCGGGCTCGACCTCGAGCTCACGGCCGAGCAGAAGCGCATCATCTCCCGCGAGGAGATCGCCTCCATCACCGAAGCCGGTGTGCGCTTCGAGGCCGTGCTCACCGCCGGCTTCGCCTTGCAGATCGCCAACTGCGACTCGGTCAAGGACCCCCGCATCGTGTACCTCCTGCACGAGATCGGTGAAGAGAGCCGGCACTCTCGCCTCTTCGTCCGCCTGTTCGAGCAGCTCGATTCCAAGGCCAAGAACCCGATCAGCGGACGCATCGCCGACCGGCTCATGCGCCGTGGCACCCGCAGGATCATCAGCCTCCCGAGCCTGCTTTACACCTTGGTCCTGGCCGGCGAAGAGATCCCCGACCTCTTCCAGAAGAAGGCCAGCGAACATCCCGAAACCGACCCGTTCCTCCGGGCCGTCAACAAGTACCACCGTCTCGAAGAGGCCCGTCACCTCTCCTTCGCCCGGGCCCTGCTGCCGGAGATCTGGGAGAAGGCGACGTTGGCCGAGAAGGTCGCCGTCCGCCGCTTCGCCCCCTGGGTGATCCAGGGCATGTTCGAGACCATCGTGCACCCCGGCGTCTACACCGCCGCCGGCCTGCCCGGATGGGCCACCTGGAAGGCCGTCAACGCCACCCCCGAGCGCATCGCCTTCCGCCACGAGGCCATCCGCCCGGTACTCAAGGCCCTCGTCGAGGCCGGAATCTTCGCCCCCGGCAAGATCAACAAGCGCTGGCAGAAGCTGTGCGGCGTCGACGCCGCCGGCCAGCCCCTCGCTCAGCCCGCCGCCGCCTAGCCCGAGCTCCTCGATTCGTTGGTCCCTTCCGGTCGCCGGAAGGGACCACGAAGGACGAATCGACAGCCAAAAAGGACCAACAAACCGACGAACACCGCCAGGCCGGACGGGCCGGAGGTGGACGGTCCCGTCGCCGGCAGTCGTCCCCCGGCCGCCCGGCTCGGGGACGCGCCCGGGGTGCCGCCGGAACCGTTCCCGGCGCCGGCCTGGCTCTCGTCGAACTGGCTCTCGGACGAGGATCCGGGGACGGTCAGCGATGCTGCCTTCACCCCTCCGCACGGCGACCCGAGGGTGTGGCGCAGGAAGAAGTCGTAGCCGGCGGTGGTGATGTCGGGGCCGATCGGGTCGGTGAACGTGCCTGCGGGGTCACCGGCCGGATAGTCGTGGCTGAGGCCCTGCACGATCCAGAAGTCGACGACGTCGCAGCCCTTGCGGTCAGCGTGGTGCTCGATCGAATAGGGGTAGCTCTTGGCGCCGAGAAGCGCACCGGCGCACGGATACTGGCGATTGCGGACGCACGGGTCACCGACCTTGCCAACACCCGCCAGCGCCGACGCGTCGAAGCCGATGTGCTCGACCCTGGTGGGCACGGGCGAGATCGACTGGTTGGCGGCGCCGTCGTCGGCCAGGTCGTTGGTGCCGATCCACTGGCGGGCCATGGTCTCGCCCATGGCGAAGTCGTTGAGCGGGTCGACGGTGCCCTGCACGAGGTAGGCGGGCATGACGCGCGCCTGCGGACCCATGGCGCGGTGGGCCAGCGTCCCGGTCACGTCCGCACACGTCGAATACGCGCAGCCGGCGAAGCCGCTCACCGCCGCGAACACATCCGGATAGGTGGCGCCCATGATCATGGCCATGTCAGCGCCGGCGGAGACGCCCATCACGTAGACGCGGGATGCGTCGGCACCCGTGGCTGCCAACACGTCGCGGGTGATGCCGGCGATGACCGCCGGCTCGCCGGCGCCGCGCGACTGGTGCGCCGCCTCGAACCAGTTCCAGCAGTTGATGCCGTTGGCCGTCACCGGTTGCTCGGGGAAGACGACGACGAAGTCGCGCTTCTCGGCCAGTTCGGTGAAGCGGGTGCCGATGGCAACGTCCTTGGCGTTCTGGGTGCAGCCGTGCAGGAACACCACCAGCGGCCTGGCCCCACCGGCGGTCGTGCTCGACTCGTAGGTGAAGTAATCGCGCGGACCCGACGCGCCGACGCCCGGATGGGTGCCCTTGATGAACGGACCGGGCCCGAGGGCCGCGTAGGCCGGTGGCGACGTCGCCACCACCGAGACCAGGCCGGCGATCAAGGCGACCAGCAGTCCGAGCGACGCGCGGCGCATCGGCCTACTGCTCGTCGAGGAAGCCGAGGATCGCCTTGGCCGACGCCAGCGGTTGATCGCTGAAGAAGACGTGGCTGGCACCGCTGAGGATCTCCACCCGCGCGCCGGGGATGGCGCCGGCGAGGACCTCGGCGTTGGCCGGATTGACCAGCCGGTCTTCGTCGCCCTGCAACACCAACGTCGGTGCGGTGATGGCCGAGAGCCGGGCCGCTCCCCCACCCCAGGCCTGCACGCCGAGCAACTGGTTGGTGTAGCCCTCGGGTGACGTCGGGAGGGCGAGGCGGAGGGCGACGTCCTCGTCGATGACCGACCGGGGCGTGTCCTTGGCATAGACGAAGGGGATGGCGATCTCGGCCGCCTCGTCCGGCGGGAGCGACGCCCGGGCCACGGCCATCTCCATAGCTGCAGGTTCGGCCGCAACGAACTCCGGACCTCCGCTGCCGGTGCAGCCGAGGATGAGCGAACGCACCCGCTCTGGCGCGGCCAGCACCACCTCCTGGGCGATGAACCCACCCATCGACACGCCGAACACGTGGGCCGACTTCTCGCCCGCGGCGTCGAGCACGGCCAGCGCATCGGCGGCCATCGTCGGAATCGGATAGGGCCCGTCCGGCACACCCGTGCGGCCAACGCCCCGATTGTCGAAGCGGATCGTGCGATAGCGCGGCGTCAGTTCCGGCAACAGGCGGTGCCACATGTCGGCGCTGTACCCGAGTCCCATGATGAGCAGCAGGGGCTCGCCTGCGCCTTCGGCTTCCCACCAGATCTGGGCGTCTCCACGGTCGACGACGGGCATCAGCTGCTCCTCTTTTTCGTTGCCTTACGGGTGGTGGCGCCCGCCTTCGCCGGGACGGCAATCTTCGCCGGGGCGGAGGCCATCTTCTTCGGGCTCGCCGCCTTGCGGACAGGAGCGGCGGCCTTCTTCTTCGCGCTCGCCGCCTTGCGGACAGGCGCGGAGGCCATCTTCTTCGGGCTCGCGGTGACGTCGACCACGCGGCGGGTGCGGCGGCGGGGCGTCGGCGCCACCGGGTTGGACTCCACGGATGCGGGAGCCCGGCCGGCGAGCGACGCCGAAACGCCCGTGCCGAGGAGGCGGCCGATGCCGAGGTAGCCGGCGAGCGCCTCCTGGTCGAGACCGGCGACGGGGCCGCGGTAGACGACCCGCCCGACCTGCAACACGTTCACGTTGTCGACCAACTGCAATCCGAAAGCCACGTTCTGTTCGACCAGCACCATGGTCACGCCCGTCGCCGCCACCTCCCGCAGGGTCCCGAAGAGCACCTGCACGGCCATGGGCGAGAGCCCGGCCGACGGTTCGTCGACGAGTACGAGCTTCGGCTCGGACATCAGCGAGCGCGCGACGGCCAACGATGCCTGCTGGCCCCCGGACATGGTGCCGGCGATCTGGGTGCGTCGCTCGGCCAGCATCGGGAAACGGTCGAAGACGCCGGACAGCACGCCGGCGTAGCGACCCTTGTCGCGACGACGCAGGGTGTAGGCGCCGAGGCGCAGGTTCTGCTCGACCGACAGGCCGGCGAAGACCTGGCGGCCCTGGGGAACGTGGGCCATGCCCATGGCCACGCGGTCCTCGGGGGAACGCTTGGTGACGTCCTCGCCGAGGAAGGACACGCGTCCAGTGCGGACGGGCACGAGACCTGCGAGCACCTTCATGGTCACGCTCTTGCCGGCGCCGTTGAGACCGAACACCCCGGCGACATCACCCGGTTGCACGGTCAGGTCGACGCCGTGCAACACCGTCGTGGCGCCGAACCCGGCCGTCACCGCGTCGACCTGCAGAACCGGACCCTTCGCTTCGCTCATGCCATCACCGGCAGTGCGTCGAGAGGGACGGTCTCGCCCAGATAGGCGGTGATGACCTCGGGCTGGTTGGCGACCTCGTCGATCGAGCCCGATGCGATCACCGTGCCGCTCGACAACACGGTCAGCGAGTCGCACACGTCGAGGACGAGCGGAAGGTTGTGCTCGATCAACAACACGGTGCGTCCGAGTTGGTCGCGGATGTCGCGAAGACGTTCGGCCAAATTCTCGGCCGCGCCGGGAGACATGCCCGCCGATGGTTCGTCGAGCAGCACGAGGTCGGGGGCGGTCAACAGCACGCAGCCGAGTTCGACGATGCGCTGCTGTCCGTGGGACAGGACGCGGACGGGCACATCGGCCCGTCCCTCGAATCCCAGGGCGACGAGTGCCTCGCGGGCCCGGTTGCGGAGGTCCTTCTCGACGGCCCGGCTGCGGCCCAGGTTGGTGAGGGCCTCTACGACCGAATACCCGGCAAGTGTGTGCTGGGCCAGCAACAGGTTCTCGATGACGCTGAGGTCCTTGGCCAGGCCGATGCCCTGGAACGTGCGGCCGATGCCGGCGCCGGCCCGTTGGTGGGGGGCCAACTGGGTGATCTCCGACCCGAGCAGAAAGACCCGACCGACATCGGGCGTGACCAGCCCGGTGATGGCGTTGAACAACGTGGTTTTGCCGGCGCCGTTGGGGCCGATGAGACCGGCGATCTCCCCCGCCTTCACCGAGAACGAAGCGTCGTCGACGGCCTTGAGGCCGCCGAAGTTCACCGAGATGTTCTGGACGTCGAGCAGCACCGACCCGGGCGTCACCGGCTTGGCGCCGGCCCGCTCGGCCGGCCGCGGCATCTGGGGAAGCGCCGGCGTCGGCGTGGCTTCCTCGGTCTCGACCGATCCGCCGGCTGCCGTTGCGGCGGCGGCCTTGGCCGCGATCAGCTTGCGCTCGCGCCGATGCTCGAGGATCTCGGGCACGCCGCCGGGATGGTTGCGGACCGCCAACATCAGGCCGGCGGCGCCGAGCACGAGGTCCCATCCTCGGAAGCCTTCGCCGAAGATGGGGATGAAGATGCGAGGGAACTCGGCGTAGGCGATGGCGGCCACGACGACCCCGGTACGGCTCCCGAGTCCGCCGAGCACGACGATGACGACCAGCAAGAGCGACAGTTGGTAGGCGAATCCGCCGGCATTCACCGTGCCTACGAGCGGCGCGTACATGGCCCCGGCGATCCCGGCGAATGCACCCGAGAGTACGAAGGCCAGCAGCTTGTGGCGGCCGACGTCGATACCGAACGACGACGCCACCGGTTCGCTGGCTTTCACCGCCCGAAAAGCGCGCCCGATGCGGGTGCGGGTGACGTTGACGTCGACGAGCCACACGAGGATGAGCAACAGCAACAAGATGCTGAGGTAGTCGGCCGACAACAGGAACGTGAAGGTGCCGGCGATGGGACGCGGCACCTCGATGCCCGACGAGCCGCCGGTGAGGCTTCGTATCCGAAAGATCGACCGCTCCATGGCGTACGAGAACCCGATGGTGACGATGGCCAGGTAGAGCCCCCGCAATCGCAGCGACGGGAACCCGACGACCAAGGCGACGGCTGCGCCCAGCAACGCGGCAGCGGGAATTGCGAAGAAATAGGGCAGCGCAAAGCGGTCGGCAGCGGTGAGCACGCCGGTGGTGAAGGCGCCGACGCCGACGAGGGCGAAGTGGCCGAGCGAGATCTGCCCGGCGTACCCCATCACCAGGTTCAACGCGAGGGCGGCGACGGCGTAACAGACCCCGACGCCGAGGATGCGCGACTCGACGCCGCCGAAGCGATCGGGCAACACCCGCCCGAGCAGGGGCGGCAGGATGATCGCGGCTGCGATGACCAACGGCAGTCTCGCCTGGCGCGGCAGCCTGCTCATGCGATTGCCGGGGGCTTGGCCCCGAAGAGGCCGCCGGGTCGAGCCAGCAGTACGACGAGGATGAGGGCGAACACCGACAGGATCGGAATGCCCGGCAGGCTGCTGGTGATGGTGGCGGACGTGACGAATACCTTGAGCAGGCCGACGGCCAAGCCGCCGACGAAGGCGCCGGGAAGGCTGGCCAAACCGCCGACCAACGCCGCCGTCATGGCGTAGACGAACAGCTCGCTGGCGAAGCCTGGACCGAAGACGCCGATACTCGGCTCGATCAACAACACGGCGAGGGCGCTGATGGCGGCGCCGGCGCCCCAGGTGAAGGCCGAAACCTTGGCCAGCGACGCCCCGACGAGACGAACGGCCGAGGGGTCGTCGGCGGCCGCCAGGACGGCGAGGCCGAAGTCGGTTCGCTGCAACAGCGCAGCCAGACCGAAGCCGATGGCCAGGGTGATGACGAGCGACAGGATCTGAGTGGGACTCACGTTGACGCCGGCCAGGGACACCCCTTGGCCGGCAATCGGGCCGCGCACTGAGCGGGGACTCTCGCCGAAGAGGACGAAGCCGAGCGAGAGGAGAAAAAGCAACAGGCCCACCGTGGCCACGGCCACCGAGATCCGGGTACCGTCGGCCATCTTGCGCACGACGAGGCGCTCGAAGCCAAGGCCGATGGCCGTGGCCACGAGCACGGCGCCAATGGCGCCGACGATCCACGGATAGCCCCGGTCGGTGACGAGAAACCAGGCCACGAACAGCCCGATCGTGCCGATCTCCCCCTGGGCGAAGTTGAGGACGCGCGAGCCGCGGTAGACGAGGACGATGCCAACGGCCAACAGGCCGTAGATACCGCCCTCGATGAGCCCGAGGACGACGTTCTGGAGGCTCAGGAAACCCATCTGGTTAGAAGTCGTCCTTCTTGCACAATCCCGTGCTCCGCCAGTTCACTGCGCCCGACGGTGACCGGTAGGTCTCCATCGTGTTCACCAACCCGAGGCTGCCGTCGTGCTTTCCTCCGGAGAAGTCGAGCGCGCAGGTCGGCGCCGTCGTCGCCTTGTACCCGTTCACGAGGACGCCGGCGAGGTGGTTGCGGGTGCAGCCTGATCCGCAGGCCTTGAGCAACCCGACGAGACGCTTCTGCTCGACCCAGTTGAGCCACAGGAGGTCGCCGGCGGCGCCGCCGATGTCAGTGTTCGGGCGGTACTTGGCGTACTGGCGTTCGAACTCCTTCATGTCGTCGGCGTACGCGGCGAAGGTGCCGGAGTAGTCGCCCTTGCTATAGCCGGGCCAGGTGGCCAGGCCGACGAGCGGCGGGGTGAGGGCGTCGTTGCCGAGGGTCTGGGAAGTCAGGTTGAACGGGAACGCCAGCCAGGTCGGGCTGAAGTCCTGCTGCTTGGCCTGCAGGACCATCTGCGAGAGCGCCAGCGTGTTCTCCCACCCGAACACGACCTCCGCCCCGGCGTTCTTCAACTCGAGCAGGGCCTGCTGGTATGCCCCTTGGTTCTTCTCGACCGGAACGGACTTCACGATATTGAGGCCATTGGCTGCGCCCTGGCGTTTGAAGGCTTCGAACCCGGGCTGCCAGAACTCACTGTTGCGGTAGAGGACACCGATCTTCTTGTCCTTGAACCGGGCGGCGGCCAGCTGGCCGAAGGCCTCGCCGACCCGTTCGACGGTGGGCTGGGTCGTGTAGCTGTACTGCTTGCCCTCGCTGCCCTTCACCGTGGCGATGTGATGGAAGTACAGCTCCTTGTTGGCCTCGGCCCAGTTGCGCACCGACGGGATCTGGTCGAACCCGATGCCCCCGAGGATCATGAAGGGGTTCTTGGCCTTACAGAGGTCGGCGGCCTCGACCGCCGTCTTCGGGTCGTAGTTGTCGTTCTCGTAGGTGGCCGTGATCCTGCGACCGAAGACGCCGCCGGCATCGTTGACGGCCGAGTAATAGACGTTGAAGTCGTCGCTGGTGGCGTTGAACGCCGGGCCGAACGTCAGCGCCGCGTGGGCGCAGATCTTGATCTCCGACGCCGTGATGCCGCGTGTGTTGGACGCGCCGGCGAACAGGTCGGGGTCGCCGGGCACGTCGGCCGGCGCCGTCGCCCCGCCGGGATTGACGGTGGCGCCGCTGGCCGGCGCCACTGCGTCGCCGCTCGACGCGCCGGCGGTGGGAGCGGCGGTGACGGTCGCCGTCTTGGCCCCTGACGTCTTGGGCGCACCCGGGGTGCCGGGAGCCGGCGCCCCCGCAACCGGCGCGGCCTCGGCGCCGGGATCGGGGACAGCCGTCGCGTCTGCCGGGGTCGTATCCAACGGGGCCAACTCGCCGGCGAGTGTCGTCGCCGTGACGCCAGCAGACAGCGTTCCCGAATCCGGCCGCTTCGCGCCCGTGCATCCAGCCGTGGCCGTCGCGACAGCGACGATCAACGTCAAGGTACGGAACCGTGCACTCATGTGCCACCCCCAACAAGCTGTGCCGAACGATCGTTAGGCGCTGTAGAACGATATCGTTTACGCAATTGCAATGCAAAGCACTGGCGATCGGCGTTGGTTTTCGGTATCGTTCCGAACGATCGTTCGGATCAGGAGCTCGCCCGTGACCCGCCCCGCTATGCAAGACATTCGACAAGAGGTGGCCGAGCTCCTGCCTCCACGAGCTCTAGCGGACGGCACGCTGCGTCGGGTGCAGGAGACCGCGCTCGTCCTGTTCGCCGAGCGCGGCTATCACGGCGTCTCCATGCGCGAGCTGGCGGCGGCTGCCGGCATCCGGGCCAGTTCGATCTACACCCACGTGGCCGGGAAGGAGGAGCTGCTCCTGCAGCTGTTGCTCATCGCCCACGACGAGCATCGCGATGGCATGCGGGTCGCCGCTCTCGACGCTTCCGGCGGCGACCCGGCCGAGCAGCTGGCGGCTGCGACCCGGGCCCATGTGCGAATGCACGCCACGTACCCGATGCTGGCGACGCTGGCCAACAACGAGTTGCGCTCGCTCAGCCCCGAAGCGCAGCAACGGGTGCAGGCGGTCCGAGGCGACGCCGAGGGGCTCCTGCGCGACATCATCGACCGCGGCGTCCGTCTGGGCGAGTTCGCCTGCCCTGACACCTGGTTGGCAATGGCGGCCATCGGCGCCATGGGCATCCGCGTCGCCTCGTGGTTCCGGCCCGGCGAGTCGCCCTACGAGGTCGAGGCCGTCTGCGACCGTTACGCCGAGTTCGCCCTGCGCATCGTGGGCCTCGACTGAGGATCAGCCCGACCGGGCGACCATCCACTCCAGGAGATCGGTGGTGACCTCGTCACGGTTGGTCTCGTTCAGCAGCTCGTGGCGCCCGCCCGGATACGAGCGGAAGGTGACGTCGAGCAGTCCCGCCTCTCGATAGTGGTCGGCGAGGGCCTGTCCTCCCACCTGTCCTCCGATCGGATCGTCGCCGCCGTTGAGGATCAGGAGCGGCAACCCCGTGGGCACCGTCGAATCGTCTGGTGCGGCCGACGCCGGCGCCGGCGCCGAGAGGGTCGCCGATGGCGGCGGGGTCGAAATCATCTCAAAGCCACACAGCGGATCATCAACGTAGCGCTGCACCTCGACGGCATCGCGACTCAGCCAGTCGTAGGGTGTCGCCGCCGGCTCGAACGGCTCGTTCAACGAACCGGTGCGGACAGCCCCGGGACGCCGCAACGTGGTGCCGGTGAGAATGGCTCCTTCGAGTTCTCCGCCCCACCGACGCAGGTAGCGCTGGCCGAGGAACGATCCCCAGCTGTGGCCCAGCAACAAACGCGGCCGACCGGGATGCTCGCCGAAGGCCACCTCGCTCACCGCCCGCACGGCGTCGAGCACACCGTCGGCTCCCCTCGGCCCGAGGTCGCCGAGGCCTCCGGCCGCCTGGCCCGTTCGGCCGTGGCCTCGGTGGTCGTCGGCGTAGACAGCGATGCCGGCGGCCGTGGCCGAGGCGGCAAAGCGCTCGTAACGCAGGGCGTGCTCGGCCCAGCCGTGCAGCAGATGCAACACGGCGCGCGGCTCGCCCGCCGGGAGCCAACGGAAGTAGGTGATGGCGATGCCATCGGGGTCTGTGCACTCGAGATGGTCGATCTCGCGACCCTATCCACCTGCGCAAGACTCGCCCTATGACCGCCATCTCCGACCGAGTGTCGCTTCCTCACTGGGACGTCAGCGACGTCTTCCCCGCCATCACCTCACGCGAGTACGCCGCCGCTCGCGAAGAACTCGGCGCGGAGATCACCCGATTGACGGCGCTCTACGACACCCACGACGTCCGCGGGGGCGACGACCGGTCGGTCGATGATGCAACGATCGTGGCCTTCGACGAGGTCGTGCGGGGCACCAACGACATGTCCGAGCGGGTTCGGCTGCTCTCCGGCTATCTGTCCTCGTTTGTGACCACGAACGCCCGCGACGACCTCGCGCAGGGTGAGCTGTCGCAATTGCAGGCCGAGCTCTCGCAGTTGGCTCGACTGCGCTCGCGCTTCGACGCTTGGGTCGCCGCTCTCGGCGACGAGGCACTCGCAGCGAGGTCGACGGTCGCCGCCGACCACGCCTATCCGCTGCAGCGCTCGACGCTTCGGGCGTCACACCAGATGAGCGAGGACGAGGAGGGGCTGCTGGCCGACCTCTCCCTCACGGGAAGCACGGCGTGGACGCGCCTCTACGGCACCTTCACCTCCCAGTTGGCCGTCGAGGTCGACGGCGAGACCATGCCGATGAGTCGGACCCGGGGGTTGGCCTACGACGCTGACCCGACCGTGCGCGAAGCCGCCTACCGAGCCGAGCTCGCAACCTGGGAGGCGAACGACGTGCCGATCATCGCCGCCCTCAATGCCGTCAAGGGCGAGGCAGCGACGATCAACCGCCGCCGTGGGTGGGTCGACGACCTCGAGCCGGCACTGGTGGCCAACGGCGTCGATCGTGACACCCTCGGCGCCATGCAGTCGGCCGTCGCCGACTCGCTGCCCGACTTCCGTCGGTACCTCAAGGCCAAGGCCCGCCTGCTCGGTCATGGTGACGACGGCCTTCCGTTCTTCGATCTCTTCGCTCCGCTCGGGAACGGCGCCTCCCGGGAGTGGAGCGAAGCCACTGACGCAGTGACGTCGACGTTCGCCGGCTACTCGTCCCAACTCGAGTCGTTGGCCCGCCGCGCCGTCGACGAGCAGTGGATCGATGCCGAACCGCGCGACGGCAAGCGCGATGGCGCCTTTTGCATGGGACTCACCGGCGACCGCTCGCTCGTGCTGTTGAACTTCGACGGATCGTTCCGGGCCGTCCAGACCCTGGCCCACGAGTTGGGCCACGCCTATCACAACGTCACCCTGGCCGATCGCACACCGATGCAACGCCAGTTGCCGATGGCGTTGGCCGAAACGGCCAGCATCTTCTGCGAGACGATCATGGTGGCCGACGGGCTGGCAACCGCCGCGCCCGATGAGCGCCTCGTGCTCATCGAAGGTGATCTGCAATCGGCGTGCCAGGTGGTCGTCGACATCCACTCGCGCTTCTTGTTCGAGCAGTCGTTCTGCGAGGCCCGGGCCAAGCGGACGGTGTCGAGTGCCGAGGCTTGCCAACTCATGGCCGACGCCCAGGCCTCCACCTATGGCGACGGGCTCTCGATCGGGCATCCGTACATGTGGGCGGCCAAGCCCCACTACTACTCGAGCGCCTTCTACAACTGGCCGTACACCTTCGGCCTGCTCTTCGGGCTCGGTCTCTACGCCCGCTACACCGACGACCCCGAGCAGTTCCGGGGTGGCTACGACGACCTCTTGTCGTCCTGTGGATTGGCATCGGCCGCCGACCTGGCCGCCCGATTCGGCATCGACGTCCGCGACAAGGCCTTCTGGGCTTCGTCGCTGCGGGTGCTCCAAGATCGCATCGACGAATTCGTTTCTCTGACCGAGGCGTAGGCGCCGGGCATAACGGTTAGACTCTCGAAGTGATGTTCGGTGACTGACTTTCGTGACGGCTGAACTCCGGGATCCGGTAGCGGGACACACCGAGGATCTGACCAAGCCGTCGTGGCGTTCTACGACCTTCGCCGCTCTCGAAGACCCCACCTACCGTCGCCTCTGGACGGGCGGCCTGATCTCGTTCCTGGCCGTCCAGATGGAGTTCATCGCTCGCGGCTGGTTGGCCTTCAAGCTCACCGGCAGCAACGCCGGACTCGGCGCGGTGTATCTCGGCTTCGGCGTCCCCATGTTGCTGCTCACCCCGTGGGGTGGCGTGGCCGCCGACCGCCTGTCCAAGCGCTCGGTGCTGATGGGTTGCCAGAGCCTGCTCGCAGCCTCGTCGGCGATGGTCGCCATCGCCGTCGCCCTCGATGCCCTCACCTATCCGATGCTGATCGCCGCCGCCGTGCTGCAAGGCGCCGGGTTCTCGTTCCTCGGTCCGGCCCGCATGGCCTTCACCGGAGAACTCGTGGGGCGCGAGCGTCTCGGTAACGCCGTGGTCCTGCAGCAGATGAGCATGAACGGCACGCGAGTGTTCGGTCCTTCGGTCGCCGGGCTCCTCATCGGCGTCAAGTTCTTCGGCGTCGGCGGGGTCTACGTCATGACGACCTGCCTCATGTTGGCGACGCTGGTCAACACCAGCCGCCTGCCCCACGGGCGCCCGCCCGAGAGTCGGATCAACCGCGCGCCACTGGCCGAGATGGCCGACGGCGTGCGCTACGTCGGAAGTCGCCGCCCCGTCCTCATCCTCGTGCTCACGTCGCTGATCGTGGTGATGTTCGCCTTCCCCTACGTCGCCTTCCTCCCCACCATCGCCGACCGGGTCTTCGACGTCGGTTCGACCGGCTACGGACTGCTTTCGGGGGCCAGCGCAGTGGGGGCTCTCGGAGCTTCACTGCTCATCGCAGGACGGGCGGGGTCGAAGAGCGCGCTGCGCATCCAGATCGCGGCGGGCGTGCTCTTCGGCGCCGGCGTGGCCCTCCTCGGGTTCATCCCGTCGTTCGGCCTCGGCCTCGTCGTCATCGCCATCGTCGGTGCGGCTTCGTCGGCCTTCCAGTCGCTCAACAACTCACTCGTGCTCGACAGCACCGACGTCGCCTACCACGGGCGCGTCCAGTCGCTCATGATGTTGAGCTTCAGCGGCTTCGGAATGATGGCGCTCCCCCTGGGGGCCATCGCCGACAACGTCGGCATCTCAAAGACCATGCTTGGCATGGGGACGATTGCCATGCTCGCCGTTGTCGTGTCGGCGGTGCTGCGAACGCGCGACCGTCAGCCGTTGGCGGCGGTGTAGGCCTCGCGCACGTCGGCCGAGATGCGACCCTTCTCGCCGACCTTGTATCCGTTCGACTTCGCCCACTCCCGCACGGCGTTGGCGTCGCTGCCGCCACCGCTGGCGCGGCGCGAGCCACCCGTCGACCGGGCACCACGCCCAACGACGCGCCGGGCCTTCGACGTCCATCCGTCGAACGCCGCGCTCAGCTCCGCATTGTCCTTGGCGCAGAGATCGAGCTCCCACTGCTCGCGACCCCAACCGAGGGTGACGGAGGTTGCATCGTCGGTCTGGGTGCCGCACACATCACACGTCACGGTCTCGATGATCTGTCGTTGCCTGGCCACGATGGGAGGTTACGTCAGCACCTCGGCCCCGTCGTGGATGACGAAGATGGTTTCCTCCGACTTGGTGCCGGCCACGGAGGGGTTCCAGGCGAAGGCCTGCCCCCGTTGGATCTCGGTGCCGTCGCCTGGCCGGGCGATGACTTCGCGCGAGCGGTACCCGGCCATCCCGCCCTGATGGTGTTGCTTCCACTCGTCGGGGTAGCCCGCCTCCGCGTAGAAGCGCCGGCAGTCGTCGAAGGCCGCTCCCAGGGTGCGTCCGGGGCGGGTCGCCTCCGTCCGCATGCGGGTCAGGATCTCGTCGGTCGCCCGTGTCCGTGCGGCCAGGTCGGCGGGCGGAGGAACGAAGTCGACGAAGCGGGTCAGGCTGGCGAACAGGCCGTAGCGCTCGACGCAGGCCACCAGCATCACCCTCGATCCCAACGGCGCCGGGGTGGGGAGGGGATGGCGGAACTTCGCCGTTCGCTCGGATCCGGCCACCAACAACACGGGCGTAGCGCCGTTGCGTCGACGCGCGGCGGCTGCGAGCAAGGCCGCAGCCCCGAGTTCGGTCATGTCCGGCCGCACCAGGAGAGCCACCTCGTCGAAGATCGCCCGGGTGTCGGCGCCGAGTTGGCGGTACTGCTCGATGGCTTCGGCGTCGAGGACGTAGCGCAGCGGCGCGATCCGCGCGGACAAATCACGCTCGCTCCTCGAGTCCGGCAGATCGCTGGCCGTCGCTCCGCCGTCGACGAGGCCGGCCATCGTGTCGGCCGCTGAGAGGTGCCACGGGTGTTCCACGACCTCGAGGTCGAGCGCGACCTGGCGCTCGACCCGGAGGCGGGGGGCCTCGATGACGTCGGCCAGGATCCACTCGCCGTCCGCAGTGATGACGACCGACGCGACGCCGCTGTCGTCACTGTGGTCGACCCGGATGTCGAGCCCACCTGTGTACCAGGCGACGTTGGCGGGTCGCCGGAGGACGACGCTCTGACACCCCACCGAGTCGGCGACGCCGAGCAGGGCTCGACGGCGCTGCTGGCGGCTCAAGCCTTGCGGGCGATGAGCACCGGGATCACGCGGTCGGTCTTGGCCTGGTAGTCGGCGTAGGGCGGGAAGGCGGCGACACAACGTTCCCACCACTCGGCCTTTTCGTTCCCGGTGATCTCGGTGACGCGCACGGCAAAGGGCTCGGGCCCGTCCTGGATCTGGACATTGCCCGGGTCGGCCACGAGATTGGCGTACCAGACCGGATCCTTCGGGGCTCCGCCCATCGAAGCGACCAGGGCGTACTCGCCCTCGTGCTCGACCTTCATCAGGGGGATCTTTCGAACCTTGCCGCTGGCCTTGCCCTTCATGGTCACGATGATCACGGGCAACCCGGTCTCCCGCAACGTGTTGCCTCGGGTACCGCCGCTGCTCTCGTACTCCTCGACCTGGTTGCGCACCCACTCGGCCGGGCTCGGCCCGTACTCGCCCTCGATCGTCATTGGGGCGGGTTCTCGTCGGCCTGCATGACGCCGAAGTTGGCACCCTCGGGGTCGGCCAGCAGCGCGAAGCGGCCGCCGGGGAAGTCAATGCCCGGCACGGTCACCGAGGCGCCGAGACCTTGTGCCTTGGTGACCGCGGCGTCCACGTCGTCGACGCCGAGGTACAGCAACCAGTGCGGCGGAACCTCGGGAGGCAGTTCCGAAGGGATCTCCATCATCCCGGCGATCGACTCGCCCCCGAGTTGGAACTCGGTATAGGTCATCGGGCCTTCGCTGGTGTGGGCGCCCCACCCGAAGACGGCGCCGTAGAAGGCCTTCGACGCTTCGACATTTCGGGTGTTGAGCTCGACCCACTGCATCGAGCCGGGCTCTCGAACGACTTGTGCCCCGGTGTGCAGGTTCGGTTGCCACACCGAGATGAACGCGCCCTGATCATCCTGGAACACGGCCATGCTCCCCGACTCCATGACTTCCATCGTCGGCACGACGACCGTGCCGCCGGCGGCCTCGACCTTCTTGGCGATCTCGTCGGCATCGGGCACCGAGATGTAGACCGACCAGAAGGGGGGACCGGGGTTCTGCTGGGGCCCGTACCCGCCGACCATCTTGTCGCCCTTGTTGAAGAAGCCGTAGCCGCCGGTCTCCTCGACGGGGCCGGCCGCAGCCGTTTCCCAACCGAAGAGTGCGGAGTAGAACGACGTTGCGGCCTCGGCATCGGTACCGATGTCGATCCAGGACGGGGTGAACGGAACGTGTGTCGTGACGTGCGCCATGCCAGGCCTCCAGTGCCTCGATGTGCCGTCGACCCTACCGGCCGAGTGACTCCTCACGTCCCGAAGAACTAGGTGTCATCGCCCGGACACGCGTCTCCGAGATCATCCTCTTGCCTGGACGTCGGACAGCCGATGAAGCCAGGGATGACCGAGCGGGCGATGGCTGCGTGGCTGGAGGAGAACCCCACCGCCGTGGTTGCCGCCCTCGGACCGGACGGGCGCCTGGTGCCGGTTCCGGAGTCCCTGTCCATCGCCGGGCACGCAGGCTTCGGTGGTGAGGGTCGATCCGGCATCGAGATGGTCATCGCCCCGGACCAGTTGCTGGTGATCGACGCCTGGACGAGGGCGGCCACCGAACCGCTGGTGGCGCTCGAGGTGCACCTGCTCGCCGATCCCGAGCACACGGCGTCGGTGCATTTCTTCGACGTTCGTGCTCACTACGGCATCCACGTCATCGTCGTCGTCGCCCGGGATCCTCAGGGACTTCGTGCCTGGATGGAATCGGTGGGTGAGCGCCCGAGCCGCGTCGCCCACTTCGAGCGCGACGCCGTCGCCGTGATCCTCAAGGTCGACGGCGGTGCCAAGACCATCCTCGGATGGGAGCCCGAAGACCTCGTCGGTCGACGCACCATCGACTTCATCCACCCCGAAGACACCGAGCGCGCCATCGAGAGTTGGATGGAGATGCGTTCGGGAGCCGGAACCACTCGCCTCCAGATCCGACATCGTCACGCTGACGGCCATTACGTCTGGATCGAGGTCACGAACGACAACCGGCTCGAAGATCCGGAGTTCGGTTGCGTCTTGTCGGAGTTCGTCGACATCTCCGATCAGATGGCGGAGTTCGAGGCCATGCGCGATCGGGAGCGGTTGCTCGGTCGGCTGGCGGACGCTCTGCCGATCGGTATCTGCCACGTGCGGGCTGACCGGGCGGTCGTCTATTCGAACGAGTTGCTCGTCGCCCTTCTCGGGCCGGTCGACACCCTCGAGGCCCTGGTGCTCAGCGTGGGAGAGAACGACCGCCGCGGCGTAGAGGTTGCACTCGACCAGGCCCTCGAGGGACGCCCCGGCCATCTCGAAGTCGACGTGGTGCACGATCTCGACGAGCGCCGGTGCGAGCTGACGTTTCGGGCGATGACGAGCGACAACGGCAGCGCCGATGGGGTCATCGTGTGCGCCAGCGACGTCACCGAGCGCAGCCGTCTGCGGTCCGAGCTCGAGCATCGTGCCAGCCACGATGCACTGTCCGGTTGCCCCAATCGCGCCGCCATCGTCGCTGCCCTCGAGGACGCGCTGACGGCCGGCGAGGAGGTGGCCGCGGTCTACATCGATCTCGACCACCTCAAGAACGTCAACGACGACCTCGGCCACTCGGCCGGCGACGAATTGCTTCGCGTGGCCGCCGCCCGCATCCGTCGCGCAGTGCGGGGCGCCGACCTGATCGGTCGCGTCGGAGGTGACAAGTTCGTCGTGTTGGGTCGTCGCGAAACTGGTCCCTTCGACATCGCCTCCCTCGTCGACCGGTTCACCGATTCCATTCGAGGCGACGTCGTCTTCGACCGGAAGCGCCTCGCCCTCAGCGCCAGTGTCGGCGCCCTCCGTCACCGTGGCTGGCGAGGTCGATGCCGAAGCCGTTCTCACCCGGGCAGACACCGCCATGTACGAGGTCAAACGGCGCACCCATGCGCAGGACCCGGGACGTGGCCACGGGCCCCTCGCCCTGCACGCCGTCGATGGCTGACTGCGCATCCCCCGTCGACCGGATCTGACCAGGGCCGCATGGCCCGGCGGTGCGCCGACAATGAGCAGCTCGTGCCATTGCCGCCACAGCGATGTTGTCGCATACCGGAGGTATGGCCATTCTGCGCCCGCACCGTCCCTGGCGACGGTCGCCTCGGACGATCTTCGTGCTCGGTGGCGGCGGCAATCTCGGTGCCTTGCAGGTGGGCATGTTGCAAGCCGTCATCGACCGCGGCATCGTCCCCGATGAACTCGTCGGATGCTCGGCCGGGGCCATGAACGCCGCGATGATCGCCGCCGACCCGACACCCGAGGGCGTCGGTCGGTTGCGGGCGCTGTGGACGACCGGTCAGGGCGACATCGTCGCCCCCTTCGGCAGGTTCGACGGAGTCCGACTGCTCACCCACCGAGGCGTGTCGTTGCAGAGCAACGCCGGGCTTCGCCGGCTCCTCGAGACCTCGCTTCCTCACCGCCGCTTCGAGGAGTTTCCGCTTCCCTTTCACGTCGTGGCGACGTCATTGACGACAAACTCCGAGCGCTGGTTCTCGACCGGCGACGTCATCGAGCCGATCCTTGCGTCGGCCGCGCTTCCCGCCGTCTTCCCGCCGGTTGTCATCGAGGGCGACACCCTCGTCGACGGCGGCGTCATCAACAACGTGCCGTTGTCCAAGGCCCACGACCTACGTCCGAATCGCATCTTCGTCTTCCACGTCGGCAACTTCAGCCGCGCCCGTCCGGCACCGAAGCGTCCCATCGACGTGTTGCTGCACGCGTTCTCGATCAGCCGTTCGCAACGATTCGATTTCGAGTCGCAACAGCCTGCGGCGACCGGCGTCGAACTGGTGATCCTCCCGAGCGTCAACCCGGGAAAGCTCAAGTACAACGACTTCGGGCGCTCGGCCGAGTTGATCGAACGGGGACGCATTGCCACCGCCGCCTTCCTCGACACCAGCGCGGCGGTGGCCGGCCAAGATTCCTGACTGCCTGGCTGCACGGTCGGAGCGAGCGTGGAGTCGGCGGCGGCCTAGGCACTCGCCCCTGTGCCGACACCCCTGTGCCGATCGGGTCTTCAGGCGTCCAGCACGGGAGCGGCGGCTCGGACCGTGCGGCGGCGGCTGCGGAAGAGCCGAGTGGCGCGGAAGCCCACACCGAAGACGAAGGCCGGGGCGACGAACCAGAACGGCCGCGTGAGCCACCACCGCCACGTCGTCGCCGTGCCCGGACGCCCGATGAGCTCGGTGACTGCGACGTAGACCGCGGCGTAAGCAAAGGCGTGCCCGAGATACAGCGACTGCGCGTTCGTGGTGATCCACCTCGAGGCGCGGCCGAGCCAGCCGGCTTCGGTGAGTGCGAGGGCTCGCTCGCGGATCAACGTGACGACCCCGAACTGAAAGCACGCCAGCGCCACGATGACGATGGTCGGCGGTCCGAGGTTCGAGAACCGCTCACCAGGCACGCCGACGGCCGAGCGGGGATAGAAGTTCATGTTCGTGAGGCCGACGAGGGCGAAACCGCCGATCCATGTCAGCGTCCACGCAAAGCGTCGCGGCGCCGCCGTGAGCTTGTCCCAGTGGAAGCCGACCTGGTGGATGAGCGCCCAGACGAAGATCCAGTTGGCCCACTCGACCCACGCCAAGTCCCAACTGAACCGGGCGACGTCGACCATCATCGCCAATCCCCCGAGCACGATCGGCACGAGGTAGTCGAATCGCCTGTGCAACTTCCAAGCCAGCGGCGCGAGGACGATCAGGAGCGAGTAAACGGCCAGGAACCACAACGGCGACAGGATCAGGATGAGGGAGCGGGCGAGCCACTGCGGCGGTTCGCCGGCGATGGCGAGCGCTCGGTGGGCGGCCAGGGCGAGACCCGCCAGCACGAGTGCGCCCGGGAGCAGGGCCATCAAACGGCGCCCGACGAACTCGGCCCATCGTGGTTCCTTGACCAGAGCGCGGGCGTGCACGGCGCCGCCGACGGCGAAGAACACGGGCATCACCTGGAGGAACCAGGTCGCCAGCCACAGCCCACGCGTTGTGCCGATCGGGTTGGTGGCGTGGGGACCATCGGGGGCCCACCGAATGATCGTGAACACCCAGTGCCAGAGCACGACGACGCTGAGGCTGCCGGCGCGGAGCA
>Ga0136611_10000518_pt1 | contig 25446 bp, 24 predicted proteins | sample AntDrymUQ2232306_2_FD_106645 | JGI IMG/M metagenome (GOLD analysis project Ga0136611, IMG submission 106645) | Polar desert sand microbial communities from Dry Valleys, Antarctica - metaG UQ223 (23.06) | ecosystem: Environmental > Terrestrial > Soil > Desert | place: Antarctica: Dry Valley...
CGGTCTCAATTTTTGAGAAAACCCAGCTTTCATGCGCCTTGCAGCCCGATCGCTCCCAAACTGCACCCCCACCCATCGGTAACCAGTTGATTTTGTTCAACTTTTAACCGGACAGTAGTGATGAAATCAGTAGCTATAGCGCTTGATAGATGTGCGACACAGGGCTTTTTTTGCCCCGCAATGGGGCTGGAATTGAAGATCTCCCGCAACACGGCGACCACTCCCTGATCGCTGGGCAACGCATACCCAAGCTGGGTTTCCGCCTGCGCCAGGTGCCTGGCCAGGCGCTGCTCGACCACATTCAGGCCCAGCAGCGCCACCAGCGTCGATTTACCAGTGTCCTTGTTGCGGTCCTTGGTGAACGTCGCCGGTGTCTTGGCACAGTCCTCGATGTCATCGCGCAGCTGGAAGGCATGACCCAGCTCGGTGGCCGCTATGCGCAGCGCGGCGCGGGCCTGCTCACCCGCTCCGGCGGACAACGCAGCCATTTCAAAAGCCGCTGAAAAAAGCGAGCAGGTCTTTTGCTCGTTTGTGCTGGCGATGTCCTCGGCCGGTCGGCTTGCCGATCCTTCACGCAGGTCGCGGTACTGGCCGCGCACCAGTCCGCGCACGCCGACGGCGTCGCACAGCACCGCGACCAGCCGCGCCCGCAATTCACCCGGCATGCCGTCGAGACTGGCGGCGATGCCACAGGCCTGCGCCAGCAGCGCGACCGCGCCGAGCATGGCAATGTCCTCGCCGTAACGCGCATGCACCGCCAGCCGGCCACGGCGGAGCCGGGCGTTGTCCATGCACGGCATGTCGTCGAGAAACAGCGACGCCGCATGCACCATCTCGATGGCGCAAGCCAGATCCAGCAGCGCCGCCGACTTCTGCCCCAGGCTGCGACCGACCAGCAGCAGTAATAGCGGCCGTATTCGTTTGCCGGGCGCCAGCACGCCTTCGTGCAAAGCCGCGCCGATCAGGTCGTGCGCATCATGCGGCGGAGGCAGCAATTCGGCCAGGCGGTCGTCGATTTGCTGGCGCAAGCCATGCAGGTTCCGCGCGAAGTCGGCGGAAATCGACACATTGGGCGACGAATCGAGAAATAAATCGGCGGCGACCGCGGCGGTTTGGTGCATGATAAAAATTGTTTTAAGCCGCGTCTCGGCGTTGACGCTTTTATAGGGTGGTATTGGGCAATGTGAATGGATTTAGCCGATAAATGCGGTAACGTCCTACAAGATGCCCGCGCCAGATGCGTAACCTTGGCGCAGCGTGCCTTAGCCACATGACCCATTTCACCGTTATAGCCCCTCCCTTCCTCAGCCATGTCAGAGCGCTCGAAGCTCTGGCCGATGCCCTGTTTGCCCGTGGTCACCGTGTCAGCTGGATTCACCAGGCCGACGTGGGTCGTTTGCTGAGTGACCGGCGCATCGCATTTCGTGGGATTGGCGCCGCAAGCCATCCCCCGGGCTCGCTCGCGTCCACCGTATCGCGGGCGGCCAGCCCGGGCGGCCCGCTGGGCCTGCGCCGGGTGATCGCCGATGTGGCGTCGGCCACCGATATGCTGTGCGCCGAAGCGCCAGCGGCGGTGCGTGCGCTGGGAAGCGAAGTATTGATCGCAGACCAGATGGAAGCCGCCGGCGGACTGCTGGCGCTGGGCATGCGGCTTCCCTTTATCTCCGTCGCCTGCGCCCTGCCGGTGAACCGCGAGCCGCGCGTGCCGTTGCCGGTCATGCCGTGGGCCTTTGCGAAAGATCCACGCGGCGAGCGGCTCAATGAAGGCAGCGCCCGGGTGTACGACTGGCTGATGCGGCCGCATGCGCGCGTCATTGCCCGTCATGTCCGCAGCTTCGGTCTTTCGCCGCGCGACACGCTGGCCGAATGCCTGTCGCCGCTTGCGCAAATCAGCCAGACCACGGCCTCGTTCGACTTTCCCCGCGGCCAGTTGCCGACCCAGTTTCACCATGTCGGCCCGCTGCGCCAGCCGCTGCGCCAGGAAGCGCCCCTGGACCTGCCGATCGACAGCGGCAAGCCCTTTGTCTTCGCCTCGCTGGGAACGCTGCAGGGCGGGCGGTTTGCGCTGTTCAGGCGGATTGCGCGCGCCTGCCGGGCGCTGGACGCGCAACTGCTGTTGGCGCACTGCGACCGACTCGATGAGCATCAGGCCCAAGCGTTGCGGCAGGCGGGCGCGACCTGGGTGACCGGCTTCGCGCCGCAGCGCGCCGCGCTGGCCCGCGCCGATGCGGTAATAAGCCACGCCGGGCTCAACACCGCGCTCGACGCGCTTGCCGCCGGCACGCCGGTGCTGGCCTTGCCCATCGCTTTCGACCAGCCAGGCGTTGCCGCGCGTCTCGTTCACGGCGGCGCGGGTTTGCGGATTGCGCCGGCCCTTGCGAGCGTGCGGGCGATTCAAGACGCCTTGCGGCGCATCCTGACAGAGCCTTCGTTCGCCCAACGCGCCCGCGTGCTGGGCGCCGACGTCGCGCGGTCCGGCGGCGCCGAGTTGGCGGCGGACATCATCGAGGCGGTGCTGTCCGGGCCTTCAACCGTCAAACCCGAGGGGGCGCCTGATGATTCCAACACCGCTGCGGTTGCTGGACCGGCTCGGTTGCGCATTGCCTGACGATGACGCCGCCGCCCGCGACGCCGATCTGATCCTGGTCGGCGGCGGGCTTGCGAACGGCCTGGTCGCCTGGGTCTTGTGCCAGCGCAGGCCCGAGTTGCGCCTGCTGATTCTGGAAAGCGGCGACACCCTGGGCGGCAACCACACCTGGTCGTTTCACGCCGGTGACCTGACGCCAGCGCAGCACGCCTGGATGGCTCCGCTGGTGGCGCACCGCTGGGACGGCTACAGCGTCGCGTTTCCCGGCCGCAACCGCACCCTGCCGGGCGGCTATGCGTCGGTGACGTCGAGCCGTTTCGATGCCGTCCTGCGCGAAGCGCTCGGGCCGCAAACGCGCTTTGGCGCACAAGCGGCGTTCCTGACGGCGCGCACCGTAACGCTGGCCGATGGAACGCTCTTGAAGGCGCGTGCCGTGATCGACGGCCGCGGGATGCGGCCGAGTCGGCATCTCAGCCTGGGCTTCCAGAAATTTCTGGGACGTGAACTGCGCCTGGCCGCCCCGCATGGCCTCACCCAGCCGGTGCTGATGGACGCGACCGTGCGCCAGCAGGGCGGCTACCGTTTTGTTTACCTGCTGCCCTTCAGCGCCGACACGCTGCTGGTTGAGGACACCTGCTACGCCGACGACGACCAGCTCGACGCCGACCAGTTGCGCGCCAACATCGGCGAGTATGCGCAGGCTCGCGGCTGGACTGTCGCCGAGGTGCTGCGCGAGGAGCGCGGGGTTTTGCCGATCACGCTTTCGGGCGACGCCGTCGCGTTTTGGCAGGGCACCCACGGCCTTGCGCGGGCCGGGCTGGCAGCGGGCCTGTTTCACCCCACCACCGGGTATTCGCTGCCAAGCGCTGTCAGGCTGGCCGATGTCATCGCGGCGCTGCCCGATATTTCGGCCGGCCCCTTGTTCGAGGCCATCCGCGCACATGCGCTCAGGCAGTGGCGGGCGCAGGGCTTTTTCCGCTTGCTCAACCGCATGCTGTTTCTGGCGGCGGTGCCCAGCGAGCGCTGGCGCGTTATGAAGCGCTTCTACAGCCTCCCCGCGCCGCTGATCGCCCGGTTCTACGCGGCGCGGCTCGGCGGGCTCGACAAGCTGCGCATCCTGGCCGGCAAGCCACCGGTGCCGGTTGGCGCCGCCTGGCGGGCGGGCTGGATGACGGCCGCTGGCGCCGATGGCGCCAAGCGGCAAAACATGGAAAGCGCCTCATGAGCTCCTCTTCGAAAACCGCGGCGGTCATCGGCGCCGGCTTTGGCGGTATCGCCCTGGCGATCCGGCTGCAGGCCGCCGGTGTGAAAACCACGCTTTTCGAGGCGCGGGACAAGCCTGGCGGTCGCGCCTATGTCTATGAGGACCAGGGCTTTACTTTCGACGCCGGACCGACCGTGATCACCGACCCGAGCGCGCTCGAAGAGCTGTTCGCGCTCGGCGGCAGGCGCATGGCCGACTATGTGGAGCTGCTGCCGGTCGCGCCGTTTTATCGCCTGTGCTGGGAAGACGGCTCGCATTTCGACTATGCCAATGACCAGGACGCACTGGACCGGCAGATTCATGCGCGCAACCCGGCCGACGTGGCGGGCTACCGGCGCTTTCTGGCCTATTCGCAGGCGGTGTTCGAAGAAGGCTACGTCAAGCTCGGCACGGTGCCGTTCCTGAACTTTCGCAGCATGGTGCAGGCCGGCCCGCAACTGGCGAAGCTGCAGGCCTGGCGCAGCGTTTATTCGATGGTGTCGAAATTCATCGCCGACGAGCATCTGCGCCAGGCATTTTCCTTTCACTCGCTGCTGGTGGGCGGCAACCCTTTCGCCACCTCGTCGATCTACGCGCTGATCCATGCGCTCGAGCGCAAGTGGGGTGTCTGGTTTCCGCGCGGCGGCACGGGCGCGCTGGTGCGCGGCATGCTGCGGCTGTTCGAGGACCTGGGCGGCGTGCTGCGGCTGAACGCGCCTGTGGACCGCATCGAAGTGAGCGGCGGCCGCGCCAGTGCGGTGGTGGTGCGGGGCGAACATCTGAAGTTCGACCAGGTCGCGTCGAACGCCGATGTGGTGCATACCTATGAGCGACTGCTCGGCCATGTGCCGCGCGGCGCGGCCGAGGCCAGGCGGCTCAAGTCCAGGCGTTTCAGCATGTCGCTGTTCGTCGTGCATTTCGGTTTGAAAAAGCCCCAGCCGCAACTGCGCCATCACACGGTGTGCTTCGGGCCGCGCTACCGTGAACTGATCGACGAGATATTTCACGGCCATGCCTTGAGCGACGATTTTTCACTCTACTTGCATGCCCCCTGCGCAACCGACCCGTCGCTGGCGCCGCCGGGCTGCTCGAGCCACTACGTGTTGGCGCCGGTGCCGCACCTGGGGCAGGCGGCGCTGGATTGGCAGGTCGAAGGGCCGCTGCTGCGGGACCGGATCCTGGCCTATCTGGAGCGGCGCTACATACCGGATCTGCAACGCGACCTGGTGACTTGCCGCATCTTCACGCCCGCCGACTTCAAGTCCGAGTTGTCGGCGCATCACGGCTCAGCGTTTTCGCTTGAGCCTTTGCTGACGCAAAGCGCCTGGTTCCGGACGCACAACCGCGACGACCTGATTCCCAATCTGTACATGGTTGGCGCCGGCACGCACCCCGGCGCCGGCGTGCCTGGCGTCGTGGGATCGGCCAAGGCGACAGCTGGCCTGATGCTGCAGGACGCCGCATGAGCGTCGATGCCGCCGTGCTTGAGCAAGCCACGCAGGCCATCAAGGCGGGCTCGAAAAGCTTTGCCGCGGCCGCGCGCCTGTTCGACGAGGCCACGCGCCAAAGCGCCGTCATGCTCTACGCCTGGTGCCGCCACTGCGACGACGTGGTCGATGGCCAGCAGTTGGGCCACGGCCAGCGCCATGGCGACCGGCGCGACGTGGCGGCGCGGCTGGAGGCGCTTGAGCGGGCGACGCTCGCGGCGTGCGCCGGACGTCCGTCCGTCGCCCCGATTTTCGAAGGCCTCGGGGAGGTGGTTCGCCGGCACGGCATTCCCGAATCGTGCCTGCTGGAGCACCTGGCCGGCTTCCGCATGGATGTCACGGGCCAGCGCTATGCCACGCTGGACGACACGCTGATTTACTGCTGGCGGGTCGCCGGCGTGGTGGGCGTCATGATGGCAATGGTCATGGGAAACCGCAGTCCGGCGACGCTGGACCGCGCCTGCGATCTTGGCATGGCGTTTCAGCTGACCAATATTGCGCGCGATGTCGTCGAGGATGCCGCCATCGGACGCGTCTACCTGCCCGCCAACTGGCTGCGTGAGGAAAGGATCGATGCGCTGGCGGACGTGCTGGACGAACGGCTGCGCCCGGCGCTGGGCCGGGTTGCCGCGCGCTTGGTGGACGCGGCCGATCCGTACTACCGCTCGGCCGTCGCCGGCATCGGTGAATTGCCCCTGCGGTCGGCCTGGTCGATCGCGACGGCGCGGGGCATTTATCGCGACATCGGGCGCAAGGTTAAGGCGCATGGCGCCCATGCCTGGGACCAGCGCATTTCAACGACGCGAATGGACAAGCTGTGGTTTCTGGCGCGCGGCGCGGCGGTCGCCATGGTTGCCCCGAGCCTCGATCGACGGCCCCGGCCCGGCCACTTGTGGCAACGACCGGCGTGAGGCGCCGCACGGCCCGGCCCAAGGGTGCGCTTATCGCCCGGTTCGCCTGGCGATGCGCGTGGCCTGCAATTTACGTTTAAGCGCGGCGGGCGAGGGCGCCCATAAAAAGCCGAACGACACGCAGCCCTCGGGTTCCGCCACCGCATGATGGAGCCGGTGTGCCTGGTACAGGCGTTTAAGGTAGCCGCTGCGCGGCACCCAGCGCACGGGCCAGCGCTGATGCACCAGGCCGTCGTGCGCCACGAAATACAGCAATCCGTACAGCGTCATGCCTGCGCCTATCCATTGCAGCGGCGCGGCGCCAGCATTGCCCAGTGCGATGAGCGCGATGGCGACGCCGGCGAACACCACCGCGTAGAGATCGTTGCGTTCGAACCAGCCGGTGCGCGGCGCATGGTGCGACCGGTGCCAGGCCCAGCCCCAGCCATGCATCACGTATTTATGCGCGGCCCAGGCGAACCCTTCCATGCCGACCACGGTAAGCAGCACGATCAACGTGTTAAACAGGACGGCCGGCATGGAAGCAGGATTCAGGCCACCAGCGCGGCTTCGATGTCTTTCGCCAGATCGGCAGGCTTGTCCAACGGCGCGTAGCGCTTGATGACCCGGCCGTCGCGGCCGACCAGAAATTTCGTGAAATTCCACTTGATGGACTTGCTGCCCAGCAGGCCGGGCGCTTCGGCCGTCAGCCATTGGTACAGCGGATGGGCCGACGAGCCGTTGACGTCGACCTTGCTCATCATTGGAAAGCTCACGCCGTAGTTGAGCTGGCAAAAGGATTCGATCTCGCTGTCGGCGCCCGGGTCCTGCGCGCCGAACTGGTTGCACGGAAAGCCCAGCACCACCAAACCTTTGCCAGCGTAGCTCTCATGCAATTGCTCCAGGCCGCCGAACTGCGGCGTGAAGCCGCACTTGCTGGCGGTGTTCACGATCAGCATGACCTTGCCCTGGAATTGCGACATGGGAATGTCTTGCCCGTCAATCTGACGGACTTCGAAGTCGTAGACGGTGGCTGTGCTCATGGCTTTCTCCCGAAGACTTTTAATGGCGGGAATCAGGGCGATTTTGCGCCGTTTTGCCTGTTTGCGTCTGCAGGCGCCAATGCCGCCAGCACTGCCGCCAGCACGATCAGGCTACCGCCGATCAGGATGCGCGGCGTGAACTCGGCGGCGCCGAGCGCGGCCGATGACACGCTGGCGAACAGGATTTCCGTCAGCATCACAATCGCCGTTGTTCCGGCGGCCAATTGCGCCGCGCCGAACTGCAGCGCGGCATTGCTGATGATGAACGCCATGCCCAGTCCCAGCAGCAGCACGGGAAAGCCCGCCGCGTCCAGCGCCGGCGCCGGTAGCTTTTGCAGCCAAAATCCCCCCAACGCGGCCACAAGCGCGAGCACGCCGCTGCCGCCGAACATCGCGAGCATTCGCGCGTCGCCGGGCGTTTCGCCATATTTGCGCAGCAAGCAGTTGGTCACGGCGAAGCTGAAGCCGCCGGCGATCGCCAGCCAATCGGCGGCGCCGTGTGGCAGCGGCCAGGGCGAATCGGGCGTTTTGAGCACCACCAGCACGCCGGCCATCGCCAGCAGCAGCCTGGAAAGCGACGCTGGGGTAGGCTTTTCATCCAGCACCAGCCAGGCGACCAGCACCGACCAGGCCGGCATCAGGTAGAACAGCAGTACCACCCGCACCACGTCGCCCAGCGTCACGGCCCAGTTGAAGCCGACATTGGTCAGGCCCGCCGCGATACCCATCAGCCACAGTGGCGGACAAGCCGCCAGGCCGCTCCAGGCCTTCAGGCGCAGCAGCAGCACGCCGGCGGTGATCATCAGGTACATCAGCGATGTCGCCCAGAGCGGATGCAATCCATAGCCATGGAGCTGGCGAAACGGCCACCATGAAACGCCCCAGACGAAGGCGTTGACGACCAGCGCGCCGACCGCCAGCGCGTTGTTCCGCCTGGCGGCGGTACGGCGCGAATCCGGCAGCGTCATGAGTGCGATTTGTCGCTGCGCGCAATGTTCAGCAAATGGTCGAGTTGGACTTTATGCTTGATCAAATTGCTGGCGTGCCAGCGCTGGATCACCCACATGAAACCCGCCACGACGATGCCGAACGCCGTGATCGCGCCGAAGGCCGACAGGCCCATGCCGGTGGACAGGCTGTAGCCTGCGCCCAGTGCCAGGATGCAGGCCTGCTCGTTGAAATTCTGCACCGCGATCGAGCGGCCCGCGCCCATGAGGTTGTGGCCCCGGTGCTGCAGCAGCGCGTTCATCGGCACCACGAGAAAGCCTCCGAGGCCGCCGAGAAGAATCAGGAACGGCGCCGCCACCCAGACATTGTTGATGAAGTTCATCAGGATCACCAGCACTCCCATGGCAATTCCGAGCGGCATCACCAGCGGCGCCTGGTCCAGCCGCATCCGCATCGACGCCAGCACCGCGCCGACCGCCGTGCCGATCGCCACGACACCGACCAGCGACGACGCTTGCGTGGTGCTGTAGCCCAGCGCCGCCGCGCTCCATGCGAGGACGATGTAGCGCAGATTGCCTGAGACGCCCCAGAACAGTGTCGTCGTGGCGAGCGAAATCTGACCGAGCTTGTCGCGCCAGAGCGCCGAATTGCAGTTCCAGAAATCAGGCAGCAGTTCAAGCTTCCTGCGCGGCATCGGCCGCATTTCGACGCCGGTGTCGGGAATACGCAAGTTGAACCATGCGGCGACAATATACAGCGATATCAGCACGCTGATGGCCGCTTCGGGCGCGCTGTCGATGCTGGTGTTGATGAAGGGCAGGTCGAATGACAGCAAACGGCCCGAGACCGCATGGCCCACCAGCTGGCCGCCGAGCAGCACGCCGAGGATGATCGACGAAATCGTGAGGCCCTCGATCCAGCCGTTGGCCTTGACCAACTGCGAGGCCGGCAGCAGCTCGGTCAGGATTCCGTACTTCGCGGGCGAGTATGCGGCGGCGCCAAGCCCGACGATCGCGTACGCCATCAGCGGGTGCGAACCAAAGAGCATCATCAGGCAGCCGACGACCTTGATCGCGTTGCTGACAAACATGACATTGCCCTTGGGCCGGGCGTCGGCATAAGCGCCGACAAAAGGCGCGAGCACGACGTAAAACAGCGCGAACATCGGAACCAGCGCCGCCGGCTGCCACTTCGGCGCGCCACCGATCTTCAGCAATTCCACGGCCGCTACGAATAGCGCGTTGTCAGCCAGCGAGCTGAAAAACTGGGCCGCCATGATGGTGTAGAAACCGCGCTTCATTAAACTGTGTTGGTCACTGCAAAAGCGCATCAGTTGGGCTGATGTCTGTGTTCAAAGGTGACTTGTCTCCTGGGGATGGCTGTTTATAGCATGGGGGGCAACAGGCAAAATCCATAAAGACCCCTACCATTTACCGGCGCAACCGCGTCTCCGCCTTCGCTTTCACAATGCCACGTCCTGTTCTTGCGACCATTCACAGCGCCGCCCTTGGCCACAACCTGGCGCGCGTTCGCGCCGCTTCGCCCGACGCGCGCGTCTGGGCTGTTGTCAAGGCCAACGCGTATGGCCACGGCATCGAACGCGTTTTCGGCGCTTTGCGCGGCGCCGACGGATTTGCGCTGCTCGACCTCGACGAAGCCGCGCGGATGCGCGCGCTTGACTGGCGCGGGCCGATTTTGCTGCTTGAAGGCTGCTTCGACGCGCGCGACCTGGAGCTGTGCTCGCGCCTTGGCCTGTGGCACACGGTCCACTGTAACGAGCAAATCGACTGGTTGGCCGCCCACAAGACGCAGCAGCCGCACCGGGTGTTCCTGAAGATGAACAGTGGCATGAACCGCCTGGGCTTTGCGCCCGAGCGTTTTCGCGCCGCCTGGATTCGCCTGAATGCCCTGCCGCAGGTCGAGGAAATTTCGCTGATGCAGCATTTTCCCGACGCCGATGGACCCAAAGGCATCAGCGCGCAACTGGCGGTTTTCGATGCCGCGACGCACGACCTGCCCGGCGAGCGCACGCTCAGCAACAGCGCCGCGATCCTGCGTCACACCGGCGCGCTCGCCGGGCGCAGCGACTGGGTGCGGCCCGGCATCATGCTCTACGGCAGCGCGCCCGACTTTCCCGACCGCAGCGCCGCCGATTGGGATTTGCGGGCGACGATGACGCTGTCTTCCCGGATCATCGGCGTGCAGCAGCTGGCGGCGGGCGACACGGTCGGCTACGGCTCCAGTTTTATTGCCGACGCGGCGATGCGCATCGGCGTCGTCGCCTGCGGCTATGCCGACGGCTATCCGCGCCACTGCCACACCGGCACGCCGGTGCTGGTAGATGGCGTGCGGTGCCGCATGGTGGGCCGCGTCAGCATGGACATGATCACGGTGGATTTGACGCCCGTGCCCGAAGCGGCGATGGGCAGCGAGGTGACCTTGTGGGGACGCTCTTCGACAGGCGCTGAATTGCCCATCGACGAAGTGGCGCAGGCCGCCGGCACCGTCGGTTATGAACTGATGTGCGCGCTGGCGCCGCGCGTGCCGGTCGTGGCCGATTGAAAACCCCGTCCGCTCTGAAGTGCGGACTGGATTGAACGCCAGTCGCGCTGCGCGGCAACATGCGATACGCTAAGGTATGAATCGCCAAGCCATCCTCGACATGCTGCAGGCCCGTGTGCCGAATCTGCTCGCGGTTTATGCCTTCGGCAGCCGCGTTCAAGGCGGGGCGGGGCCTCAAAGCGACCTCGATGTTGCCATTTTGGTGGCCGGCTATGCCGAGCCCTTGGTCTTGTGGGAACTGTCCGGTGATCTGGCAGGATGCCAGGTGGATTTGCTCGACCTGCGCGCAGCCTCCAACGTCATGCAGCACCAGATCCTGACCACCGGCGAGCGCTGGTGGTCCGAGGGCGGACAAGCCGCCCTGTATGAAGCCGCCATCATGAGCGAAAAAACCGAACTCGACACCGCGCGCGCGGGCTTGCTCGGCGACATCCGGAAACGGGGAATCGTTTATGGCCGATGACGTCCTGATCAATAAAGCCGCAACGATCGAGCGCTGCGTCCAGCGGGCGCGCGAAGAATATGCCCGCGGCCCAGCCACCTTCGCCACCGATTTCACGCGCCAGGACGCGGCCATTTTAAACATTCAACGCGCTTGTGAAGCAGCGCTGGACATGGGCCAGCACGTGATTCGCAGAGAAAAGCTCGGACTGCCGCAAAGCGCCCGCGATGTGTTCGAGCTACTGGCGCAGGGCGGCTGGATCGACGCGGCGCTGGCTGACGGCCTCAAGCGCATGGTCGGCTTTCGCAATATTGCCTTGCACGACTACCAGAGCCTGCAACTGCCGATCACCGTCGCCATCATTGAAAAACAACTGGACGAGTTCCTGTGCTACAGCCAGACGGTGCTGTTGCGCGATGCGGCCTGATCGGGGTTTGGCGCTAACTATTCACAGGTCAATATGTTTGGCGACATGGAGGGCAGGTGCGCCAGCAGGTTTTCCAGCAGGCGTTCAACATAATGGCCTTCAGCATCCTGGTGCAGCAACACGGATGGCGCGCTGGACCAGGCAAAGCCGGGTTGAATTTTCCGCAGTTCGGATTCGGTATTGCTGCTCAACACATATCCGCAAATCGGCACCGAAAAATTCCACGAAGGCACCGTGTGCTCCAGCAACTCAAACTTGTGCTGCGGCCACTGGTGGCGCAAGCCCTTGTGCTCCACAAACGCCAGTGCCTGGTGTTTGCCGCGCTTGAGCCAAAGCAAAAAGTCGGGGAAAAAGCCTTCGGCCGCGAACAGCCCCACGCCGACACCTGCGAGGTTGCGTAACAGCACCACTTCAACGCCCAGCCATGGGGGCAAGCTGTGCAGCTGTTCCCATCGCCTGCGCACGTCCCACACCAGTCTGGCCTCGCTATTTTCCAGGGCCGGCGGCGAGATGCGTAGCGTGAGGGGCTGGTCTTCAAGCAGGTTGAGCTGACCATCAGCCGCTACCTGCGCGGCGGGCGCCGCCAGCAGCAGGGGCGCATACAGGTGCTGCGGCACATGCAACCTTGGCAGCGGTGGCCCCAACGTATCCGTGTCGCTCCCGCTGTCGATCAGTTGCATCACATTCGCCAAGGTGTCTTTGAGGTCAATTTCGCCGCCTTCTTCGCGGATGACGCTCACCATGCGGTCCCAGCCTGCGGGGCTGACCTGCGCACCCATCATGTTTTTGCGCAGTGCCGCTATGGCCGTCTTCACGACATCCTGCGCCAGCATCGCTTCTATCCGGTAGCCACTGCGCTGATTTCCGTCGGGCAGTGTTTGCAGCGGAAAGTTGGCGTGTGTCTGCGTGATGGATTCCAGAAAAGGCTGTTCGGTGAGGAAAGCCAGGCGTTTGCGGCGTACGGCGCGCCAGCGCCGCCTCCCACTGGCCCAGCACCTCGTGCCGCAGGCGTTGCTGGTCATCGGCTTGCATCGGCAGGCTGGCCAACGGTACCAATACTTGCACTGACGCCAGCCAGCGCTGAGCCTCGCCTGGCGTAACCCACAATTGTTGCAGCCCTTGCTGCCTTGAGAAGCGCAGGGCATGCTGGAACAAGGCCTCCGGCGTGAGTGCCCACCCCAGGAATTTTGTCGCCGGATGCGTTTGCGTGTCGGTCTGCAGCGTCTGTACCGCACCCACGCCATCCTGCAGCGAGAGCCGGGCCGACAGATCAATCGCGGGCGGCACATGTTCGCTGGCTACAAAGGCGACGGGCAGTTGGCCAAAGGCTTCATGACGCGCGGCGTCATGCACCGGTATTTGCAGACCCAGCGTGTCAATATCTGCACGCACTTTCACCGGCACCACCGTGCTTTGCGCAGGCATGCCCTCCCGGCTGAGCGTGTCGAGCCAGGTCTGCACGTACTCGGCCTTCACACCGAACACATACAGCGTTTCTCCCAGCTCGATGCCATCGGGGTGCGGCCCCAGCTCAGGCATATGGCTGGCGCGTTTGAGCCTGCCGCCAACACCGGCCAGCCGCACACCACGGCCAAACAACTGGATCACCTGCGTACCCGCATTGCGGCCAATTTGCAGCAAACCCAGCGTGCTGACCCGAAAGCTCGACCAGCCTTCAATGAACTTGCGCGAACCAATGAGAAACTTTACATCGGCAAGATCGTCCAGCCGGCCAAACAGGGAGCCCGTCACCTGGTCGGCGTCTTCCACTGTCACGCCCGCAGTGCGCAGGGCTTCGGCCAACTTGGGTGCATCGCCTACATAGGCGGTGCCAAACCAGCGGTCCGCCGTCGCTCCGGGCAAGCGGATGCCCAGTTCATCCTTCGACAAAGCCCGCACGGCCAACTGGCCCTGCTCACCAAACAGATCGGTACACATTTGCGCGTGCAAAACCTTGGGGCCAAGCGCACGTTCGCTTTGCAAGTCCAGTTGCGCGGCAAAAAGCGCTTGTTGAATGGGGCTGGCCGCATCAAGCACCTGCGCCAGCAGCCGTCGTGCTAGCGGCGCATCGGCTGCGAAGCGCGCCAGAAACGCCAGTACCTGCACCACGTCCTGACTTTTGCCGGTGACGCTTTGGCCCACAAACACGGCCAGCGGGGCGGCCAGCCGGTAGCGCTGCGCTCTGGTTGCGTCGCCATTGAAGTAGCGCACCTGCCGCCAAAACGCCACCAGTGCGGCGCTAAGTACCATGTCTTGCGCATGGCTGTCCCGTGTGACCAGGCTACGCGGGCTTTTGCCAAAACCATCGTCGTGAAAGCGCCGATAGCCATAGTCAACTACCGTGCAGCGCGCATAGTCGTTGAAAAACTCGGCATCGCCATCGGCAATCTGGGCAAACGTGGCCGAATACTCAAACTCAAAGCCGGGCACCCCTTCGACGGGGAACTTCTCACGCGTGCCCGTCAACGCCTGTCTGCGCGCGCGAAAGGCCGACTCATCGCCCGAACTGCTGTTGCCGCCCTTGTGCCCTTCGTCCACCAGCAACAGGTTGGGGCCGGGGTATTGTTCGGTGCAGACCGACACACCTTCCTTGATGCGGATGCGGCCATCGGCGTTTTCGGGCAGGTAGAGCTTGGTCAGCTCCGTAACTTCGAGCGTGCGCCCCAGGGTAATGTCGTCCAGCCCGCTCAAGGACAACTCGTTTTTGTGCTGCCTGGAGAGTGTTTCGTTGGGCGTCAGCAGCAGCACGCGCTGCGGTGCCTGCCCCAGAATGCCCGGCGCGTGGCGTAAAAACTGCAGGGCATTAAGGTGCAACATCAGGGTCTTGCCGCTGCCAGTCGCCATCCACAGCGCCAAACGGTTCAGCTCTGTGGGCTGCACCATCGGCAGGTAGGCAAAGTGGGCCTCGCGCAGTTCATTCAGCGCATCGGCCAGCGCCCGCCGTCCGCCGGGGGCCGCCAGTTTGGCCAAGTACAGCTCCACAAACAACGCGGCCAGCCACTGGAAATGCGTTAACGCAAAGCGCTCGCCTGTGGCCGCTTCGCGCGCGCCGGCAATGCCAGTCCAGTCACCCATGAAATTGCGCTCGGCCCGCGCCAGTGCGTCCGGCGCAAGCCTGAGCCCGCTGCGCGAAAGCACCGCTGTCAGCCGCGCCGAGGCGCCGGGCGCACCCGCATCCGGAGCGTCTTTCACCCGTGCCAGCAACTCGTTGTAGCGCCCGCCCAGCTCGTCGGCCAGCCAGCGCACCAGCAGCAGGCTGCGGTCGAATCGCTGGCTCTGGCGGGCGGACTGTCTTGCAGACGTTGCCATCAGCGCGCCCGCTCCATCATGCGTTCGGCCAGCAAGCCGTCGATGCTCTGGCCGCGCTCACCCGCCGGCCAGAAGGCGGCGCGATTGTGAAGAATGGTCGCGTAGTCTGTCAGCGGGCGTTCGAACTCAGCGCGCACCGCATTGGTCAGCCAGTCGTGCTCGGCTTTTGCGCCCTCCTCGCCGCGCTCATCGTCCACCGCGCGCAACCACAACAGCACCGCTTGGGGGTGCGGCGTGTCACGCGCCAGGTCGCTGGCCCATGCAGCTTCCATCAGCTGGTGGCGCTGGCCTTGCGGGTCAGTCAATTCACGCAGGCGTTTGGGCACCAGTCCCAGCAACAGGCGGGCGGTTTCCAGCAGGTCCACCTGGGCCAGCTTTTCGCCCGCGGGCTCATGCAGCGTGAGCTGGTAGGCGAAGGGGGCGGTAAGTTTCTGGGTGGACAGACGGACCGGCGAATCGGCGCTGTCATCCATCAGCCAGTAGCGCAGCAGGTGAGCCTCGTCATCACTAGCTACTAAATCAATAGCTGCTTGCGCCCGTGTTTGTTGGGCTGGGGCCTGATTTGATTCAAATTCCAGCGCATTCAGGCTGTCTTCATAACGCTCCAGCCGCAGCACGCGCACGAGGGGCAGGGTGCGACGGCTCCAGTGCTGCGGGTCGTCCGCGCCGTCGTGCTTCACGCCGTCTTTGGGCTGGCCGTCTTTCCATTCAGGGGAAGTCATGACCTTGGCGATGCGCGGCAGGGTCACGCTGTCGAAGTATTCGCCTTGCTCGACCAGCAGGAATTTGCGCGCGCCGCCGTCTTCGCGGTTGAGGTTGATGACGGCGTGGCCGGTGGTGGCGGAGCCGGCGAAGAAGTCGAGGACGGTTTCCTGTTTTTGTGCCACAAAAGGAAGAAGGTGCTCAAGGAGTGCGCTCGGCTTCGGATTCTTGAATGGCAAGTTTCCTGCGAACATGGCACGAAGATCATTAGCGCCACTTCTGCCATCCAGCGTCAGGACACTTGACAACTTTTCTTCGTATTCGCTTGCATACACCTTCAGCTCAATTAGCTTTGTGTGGTCCTCGCCAAAGATTACCCGTTTGTCCCGTAACAGATCCAGCATCGTTTCTTGTGGGAACCTGTATCCCATTAACGGCTGCGTGCATGGTTGTCCGTCTGGGTGGAGGACGTCATACCGATAGCCTTCCTTCCCTGGGTTGTGCACGCTGCGGCTTCCCGCAAATACTCCTTCCCGATCAATAAATTTGTATCCCTCCATTTGCCCGAGAAATAGCTTGTTCTCCTTGTACCAATCGGCGTAGGCAGTTTTTAGCGCCTCGTCATCGGCGTGGTCTGCCGTCAACTCGGTCGCAATTTTGATCAGGGCATCTTTTGATGCCGAAAGACTATTTTTCCATGTGGGCGGAAGCGCTCCAGCGTCTTTCGCCGCACATAAAACGTACTCATGTTCGTTCGCAATATTTGTAGGGTTGTTGTCCGTTACGTTATTCCAAATAATTTCGCCGACTACGTTTTCAGATCCATATTGGAGTTCCAGCAGGCGTTCCAGTACAAATCTTTCGTTCAGATCGATAGAGCTAAACAGGGCACCTTCACGCGAAAGCACGGGGAGCGAGACGCGCAACCGCGTGTTCATCAACGAAGCCCAGGAACTGTGTCGCGTGAATTCGTCCTTGTATAGAAACCCATCTTTACCCGTGTTGTACGGCGGATCGATATAAATGCACTTTACCCGTTCACGGTACGCCGGCTCCATCGTTCGCAGCGCCGCGTAGTTGTCGGCGTGAAACAGTTCACCGCCCAAGGCCGCCTCGATGTCGATGCAGGCCAGGACTCTAGCCTTGAAGGCGGCGTCGAAGTGGCACGTGTGCAGCGGCAGGTGCGGGCAGGCGCCGAGCAATTTCTTGCCGTCGGGCTTTTTGGCTTTGTCGCCCAACCAACCCGCCCATTCCTTGGCTTGGCTCGCGTTTTTGCAGGCTTCGTCTACCAGCTTTTTGCCTTCGGCGCCGGCCTCTCGCAGCAGCCAGCTGCATTGCACCAGGTAGTCGGCTTGCAGCACGAACTTGCGCTTTTCATAGAACGCGGCCTGGAACTGCTCGATCTGGTTCAGAAAGTCGATCAGGTCCAGCGCAATCTGCCGTACCAGCTTGAATTTGGCGCGGATGCGCGGCAGTTCGCTATCGGGCGCGTCCCAGACCTGCACGAACTCGTGCTTCAAATACACCTCCAGCTCGCCTTGCAAAAAAGCGCCGAGCTGCGGATGCACAAAAAAGTCGCTGGTGTTCTTGCGCACGAAGCGGCGGGCGTTTTTTTCGAGCGCTTGCGGCGCCAGCGTTTTGGGCGGCATGGCGGCCTTGAAGTCGGCGCCCGACAGCCACGCGTTCAGCACGCGCTCTTGCAGGCTGGCGCCCTCGGTGGCCGGTTCGTCGGCTGTAACGTCGTCCAGTGCATCGGACTCTTCAAGCAAATCCCCGGCCGAGCCGTTGCCGTTCGTGCGCGAGGCGGTTTTGTTTTTATATCGTTTGAGCTCGGCTTCGGTGGCGGCGCGCCACTACCAGCGCAACTCATGGCTGCCGTCCACGGTGTGCAGGGCATCGGGAAAGAAAAACTTGGCCGAACCCTTGGCGTTGTATTTTTCGGTGTCGGCGCGCTCGACCACGAAGCGCACTTCGACTCCGCCGTCCCGGTAGGCGTAGCGGATGAACAGCTCGCCGCTTTTGACGTAGTGGCTGCCTTTGGTGGCCCAGTGAAAGTGCGTGTCTTGCCCGTTGTAGGGCACGGCATAGGCGGCGCTGCCGCCGCGGCGGGCGCGGGGAATAAAGTCGCCATCATCCCAGTAGCGGCTAAAGAAAACGTGCAGGTGGTAGTAGCAGTTGTCGGCTTCGGTGTCGGCCAGCGCGCGGCCGCTGGCCTGCGCCAGGGCGCCGGTCCAGGAGGCGATGCGGCCGGGCAGCGCTACGTCGAGGTAGTTCAGGATTTGCGCGCGCCGGTAGTTCAGGATGCGGTAGATGCCGAAGTCCAGTTCGGCCATGTCGAGTTTGAGGATGCCCTGCCTGAGCAGGCTTAAAAAACGTTGTTGGGCGCTTGGCGCGCTGGATGAAGAAGCTTGTGGCATGGTGGGATTGTCTGCGATGGTGACTGTTAGCGACCCTCCATCAGGACAGGCTTGCCAGGTGCGTTTGGGCCGCGGTGCCGAGTTTTTTGTCAAAAGTTGCCAGTGGCGCTTTCAGTTCAGCGGCCAGCCAAAGGTAAGCCGCGTCGTAACTGGAGAGCTGGTAGCGAAGCGCCAGGTCGAACTGGGCGGCAAGGTCGGTTTCGCGTAGTTCGATCTGGTATTGATCGTAGTCCCGCAGTGCCGCCGCGATTGACTCGCGCGACCATTGATCGCGCTGTTTTTTCAGCGTGACGCTGATCACCTCGTGGTCAAGCAGGTAGGGCGCATACAGGGTTTTGCCGGAAATGCGTGCGATGGCGTCGGAGCGCCAGGGTTCGTCGAACAAGATGGCGCAAATCGCGCTGCAATCGACGACCATGGGCGGGCGAACGAGATAGGCCGCTGGAGGCTGGGCGACGTACAGCGCGCCTTGTCCAGCGATTCCGGCGATCATCGGCTGTCCCGGTCTTGCCGGATGATGTCTGCCGACATCGGGCCGTCCGTAAACGGCTCGGGAAAGCGTTCCAGGTGCTCGGCATGAATTTGCTCGATCGACTTGCCGCCGCGCCGGGTCATGGCGCGACCCAGCCGGTCAAGTCCGACCACCAGCGGCCCGCTTGAAGAAAGTGCCGCTGTTGAAACGTCCGTCGCTACGGCTGCGGAGTTGCCTGCAGCCGCCGCTGGCGTATTCACCGCGCGCTCGATGACGCTCATCAACTCGCCCTGTAGCGACCGATGATTGCGCAACGCGCGTTGACGCAAGGTTTCAGCCCATTGCTCGGGAACGTCCTTGATGGAAAGCGTGGTCATAATGGCTCCAAGATGGATATTGGATGGATTATGGAGCCAAAATGGCTTTGACGGCTGTGTTTGAGACGCAGTTGCTTTGATTTAATCAGCCTGGGCCGAACCCGAACAAGCGCAGCGGCGTACGCCAGAGGATGGCCTGCCGCATGGCTTCGTCAGGGACCGTTTGCGCGAACAGCTGCAAAAGCGGCCCGTAGTCGAGCCGCCGGGGCGCCTTCAGAAATGGCCAGTCCGACGCCCAGACGCAATGCTCGGGTCCGAAAGCGTCAAGCAGGGCGCGCCTGTGGGCCAGCGTGTCGGCAAACGGATAGTCCTGCCGCGAAAACTTGGCGAAGCCCGACAGCTTGACGGTGGTTTTGCCGCCGCCCGCCAGGCCCAGCAGCGCCTTGAAGCCGTCGCCCTGGATCCCTTCGCCGACGCTCGGCCGTCCGCAATGGTCGACCAGCAGCCGCGCCCCGCAGTCGTTCAGCCGCGGCGCCAGCGCCTTGAGCTGATCGCGCTCGACCTGCACCTGAACGAACAGGTCGAGCGCCGCCAGTCGCGTCAGCAGCGGCCCGATGCCGGCGTAATGGTCTAGCCCGTGCAGCGCGAAATTGAATGCGACGCCGACGATGCCCCGGGCCTTGAGCTCCCGCAGCTGCTCGTCGCCGGCATCGTTGGGAACGACCGCGATGCCCTTGAACCGGCCCTGGCCGCGCGCAATGGCGTCGAGCAGGCAGCGGTTGTCGGTGCCATAGCCTGAATTGGGGCCGACCAGCAGCGCATGGCGCACGCCGTAAGCGGCCATGACCGCGCCGAAATAGTCGGCCGAGCCGGTTTCCTGGCCAGCTGGCCGGTAGGAAACGTCCGGCGCATAGGCAAAACCGGCCGGGTCCAGCACGTGGCAGTGGCAGTCGATCTTCGGCGCGGCATAGATGGAAAAATCCGCGACCGGATCGACGCTCGCCATTTACAGCGTTGCCTCGACCGCGCGGCGCAGCTCCGGCGTGATCTCGGGCAGCACGCCGAACCAGGCTTCGAAAGCCGGCCGGGCCTGGTTCAGCAGCATGCCCAGGCCATTGACCGTCGGGTTGCCGCGCTGGCGCGCCGCCGCCAGCAGCGGGGTTTCGAGCGGAACGTAAATCACGTCGGACACCAGCGCCCGCGTCGGCAGCTTGCCCAGGTCCAGCGCCAGCGGCGGGTTGCCGTGCATGCCCTGGCTGGTGGTGTTGACCAGCAGCGCCACGCCTTCGAGCGCGTCGTGCCGCGCCTCCCAGGGCAGCACCGTCAGCGGGCCGCCAAACTCGTCGGCCAGCGCCTGCGCCTTGGCCTGCGTGCGGTTGATCAGGCGGATTTCCCTGGCGCCGCGCTCGGCCAGGCTCAGCACCACGGCGCGCGCCGCGCCGCCGGCGCCCAGTACGGTGACGGGTCCGGTATCGGCGCGCCAGTCGGGCTTGGCGTCGAACAGGCTCTGGATATAGCCGAAGCCGTCGTTGTTGAACCCCGTGAGCGAGCCGTCGGGCTGCACGACGATGGTGTTGATCGCGCCCATGCGGCGCGCCAGCGGATCGACCGCATGCACCAGGCGCATGGCGTCGACCTTGTGCGGCAGCGTGATGTTGCAGCCCCGAAAACCGAGCGCCGCCAGACCGCCCAGGGCGGGCTGCAGCTGGCCGGGCGCGACTGGCAGCTGCACATAAGCGCCGGGCAGGCCGTATTTATGGAGCCAGAAGCTGTGCAGCGTGGGCGAGCGCGAATGGGCGACGGGCCAGCCCATGACGCCGGCCAGGCCGTAGGTAGGTGAACTCACTTGATCGATACCTTATTTCTTGCCGATCGGCGGCAACACCGCGCTAATCACCTGCTTGCCGTTTTCGACCTTCGTCATATAGCTTTCGCGGTCGATGTCACCGTTCTGGTCGAAGCTGACGTCCATCAAAATGCCTGGATAGTCCTTCACCGACAGGGACACGCCTTTCATGGCGGCGGCAAACGCCTTGGGATCGAACTTGCCGATTTTTTCAGTCACCGCCTTGACGACGTACATGCCGCTGTAGCCCTTCAGGCCGTTGTGGTCCGACTTGGACTTGTATTCGGCCTGAAAAGCGTCGCTGAATTTCTTGATCAGCGGCTGCGGCGCATCGGCGGTCAGGCCGACATGCGCCACCGCGCCATTGGCCGCGTCGCCGGCCAGCTCGATGACTTTCTGGCTGGTCAGCGTGGTCTCGCCGATGATGGGCTTGGTGTAGCCCTGCTTGCGCAACTCGCGCAGCGCGCGGGCGGATTCTTCCTCGTTGCTGTAGACAAATACGCCGTCGCTGCCCGACTGCTTGACCTTGAGCACCGGCGCGCTGAAATCGATCTGGCCCGGCTCGGTCGAAATGGTGTTCGCGACCTTGACGCCGCGCGCTTCGAGCTCTTTTTTGATCAGGTCCAGGCCGCCCTTGCCGAAATCGTTGTTCACATAGATCACATCCATGGTTTTGGCCTTGACCGTGTCACGGACGTAAAGCGCCACTTTGGGCATGGCGGTCGCCTGGGTGAAGGAAGTGCGGAAGATGTAGGGGTTGCCCTGCTGGGTGATCGAGGCCGCCTCGCCGCCGGTGAAGTTGGGAATCTCGGCGCGGCGCGTCTCGGCCATGCTGACCATGATCGAGCCTGAAAATACCGGCCCCATCACCACGTATGCGCCCTGATCGACCGCTTTTTGCGCCAGCGCCTTGGCGACGCCCGGATTGGACTGCGTGTCCATTGACAGGTAGCTGATCTTGCGGCCCAGAATGCCGCCCGCCGCATTGATTTCCTTGACCGCCAGCTTGATGCCGTTGTCGAAATTGCTGCCCGATGTGGCGCCGGTGCCGCTGAGTTCGACCAAGCCAAAAACCGGCACGGTTTGCTGGGCGAGGGCCATGCCGGCCGCGCACAGCGCCAGGGCGCCGATAAGTGATTTGAAAGGAAGGCCTGTTGTCATGCGTGTCTCCTGGTGTGCTGGTGAATAAAAAACATTTCCCGCCGCGAGTTATAGCTGCTAAACCCGGGCCATGGCGCGGACAAACCCTGCTTTGTCAGTAAAGTCCGCGCACGCGCGCCTGCAGCCGCGCCAGCCCGAACAGCGCATCGGTGAAAGGCGTCGCCACGCCCGTAAGCTGGCCGAGTTCGCGAACGGCGCCGACGAGCGCATCCAGCTCGACCGCCCTGCCGGCCTCGACATCCTGCAGCATCGAGGTCTTGAAGGCACCCAGCTTGAGCGTGACCTGGTGCCGGTCTTCCGGCTGCTGGTCGATGTCGATGCCGATGCGCGCGCCGATGTCCTTCGCCTCAAGCATCACGCTGGAAATAAAGCCGCGCACCAGTTCGTCGCCCATGATTCGGTCGGTGGTCGCGCCGGTCAGCGCGCTGATCGGGTTGACCGTCATGTTGCCCCAGAGCTTGAACCAGATGTCCTTCTGAATTTGCGGCGAGACTTCGACATCGAAGCCGGCTTTTTGCAGCAAGCCGGCAAGCGTTTGCAGACGCGCGGTCTGCCCGCCTGCCGGCTCGCCGACGATCAGCCGGTTGCCGAAATGGTGGCGCACCAGGCCGGGCTCGCTGACCGAGCAGTTGGCATGCACCACGCAGCCGACGACGTGCCGGGCCGGAATTGCTGCGGCCAGCGCGCCGCGCGGGTCGATCGAGCTCAGTTGCGTTCCGGTGAGCGCGCCGCCGAAACCCTGCAAAAACCACCACGGAACGCCGTTCATCGCGGTCAGCACCACCGTGTCCGGCCCCATCAGCGGCGCGATGCCCCTAGCCACCTCCGGCAACGACGGCGCCTTCACGGCCAGCACGACCAGGTCCTGCGCGCCAAGTTCCTCCGGCCGGTCGCCGCATTCAACAGGGTGCGACAAAACCTCCCCGGCGGTGTCCAGGCGCATGCCGTGTTCGCGCAGCGCCGCCAGCGTGGCGCCGCGCGCAACCACCGACACGTCGCTGCCCGCGCGCGCGAGTTTTGCGCCGATCCAGCCGCCAATGGCGCCGGCGCCGTAGATACAGACTTTCATGCTTTCAGCGCCTGTAGGAATCGTCGATGCGGTCGACGCGTCGCACCAGCGCGTCGAACACGTCCTGCCCGGCGCCGAAGCGCTGGTCCCACTGAAACGAGTCGCGCACGGTCTGCTCGGCCACGCGCGTCGGCACGGCAATCGCCGGCCCCAACGCCGCCTGCGCCACCTGCACCTCGCAGGCGCGCTGCAGCGTCCACAGCCGCACGAATGCCAGCGCCAAGGTGGAGCCCCAGCTCAGCAAGCCGTGGTTGCGCAGTATCACCGCCGGTTTGCCGTCGATGTTGGCCAACAGGCGCGGCGCTTCGTCGGCATGCACCGTGATGCCCTCGAAGTCGTGGTAGGCCACCAGGCCGTGCAGCTGGGCCGAATAAAAATTGTTTTGCGCCAGCCCACCCTGCGTGCAGGCCACGGCCATTCCGGCGGTGGTGTGGGTGTGCATCACGCAGTGCGCCTCGGGCAGGTGCTGGTGTAGGGCGGAATGCACGGTGAAGCCCGCCGGGTTCACCGGCCATGGGTTGTCCGCGTCGAGCTTGCGGCCCTCGATGTCGATCTTCACCAGATTGCTGGCCGTTACCTCGCTGTAATGCAGGCCGAAAGGGTTGATCAGGAAGTGCGCCGCCCCGCCCGTCACGCTGCCAGGCAGGCGAACGGTGATGTGGTTGTAGATCATTTCCGTCCAGCCGAGCAGGTCGAAAACGCGGTAACACGCGGCCAGCTGCACCCGCACCCGCCATTCGTCGGCGTGCATGGTGGACGCGGTTGATTTCAAAACAGCGCTCATAAACAACTCCTTGGGTCTTTCCCAGGACACCCGGGAACGGGCTCCGCCGGACCGCCAGTGTCGCCCCCCTGCGGGGGAAGCGGCCGCAGGCGGCCACGGGGGTGGCTCAAGTCTCTACGGTGAAGCCGACCTGTTTGACGATCGGCGCCCACTTGGCCGTGTCGCGCCGGATCAGGTCGGCGAGTTCGGCTGGCGTGGAGGACATGGCTTCCAGGCCGAAGGTGGCCAGCCCGTCGATCACGTCTTTCTGCGCCAGCGCGGCCTTCATCGCGGCATTCAGGCGCGACTGCACCGCCGGCGAGGCACCCGCCGGAAGGAAAAACGCAAACCACTCGCTGTGCGTCATGTTCCGGATGCCCTGCTCTTCGAAGGTGGGCACGTCGGGCGCGAAGCGGTTGCGCTTGGTGCCCGATGTGCCCAGAATGCGCACCTTTCCGGTGGGCAGGTGCTGCGTGATGTCGCCGATCGGCCCCGATACGGCGGCCACGTTGCCGCCCAGCAAGTCCAGCATCGCCGGCTGGGTGCCGCGATAGCCCACGTGCTTGAGGTCGACGTTGCCGTTTTTGCCGGCCAGCTCGCCGACGAAGTGCGGCGTCGAGCCGGCCGCCGGCGAGCCGAAGTTGGCGCCCTGCGGATTGACCTTGGCCCACGCCAAAAAGCCGCCCATATCCTTCACGCTGGCCGGCACCATTGGACCGACCGCGAAGCCGAAGTCGAACTGGCAGGCCAGCGAGACGGGCGTCAGGTCGACCTGCGGGTCGTAGGGCAGCTTCTTGTAGATGTGCGGATAGATCGTGAGGATCGAGGTCGGCGTCTGCAGGATGGTGGCGCCGTCCGGCAAAGCGGCTTTGACAGTGCTCACGGCGATCTGGCCACCGGCGCCGGTCTTGTTCTCCACCACCACGCTGCGCGCGTAGTCAGGCGCCAGGCGCGTTGCCACTCGGCGGCACAGCGTGTCGGAGGTGCCGCCGGCGGCGAAGCCGGTAATGATTTTCGCGTTGTCCATGGCCTGCGCCCAGACCTGGCGGCCCAACGTGGTCAGCAAGGCGGTGGCGCCGGCGGCTTGCAGCAGCTGGCGGCGGGGAAGGGATGAAGTCATGGCGGTTTGTCTCCGTGTGGGGTTTGGGTTGAGGAAATCGACGGGAGCGTGGCAGAAAAAACTTCAGAAAACGCTGCTGCGGCGGACGCGGTGGAACGCTGCCTCGGGTCTCCATGGCAGCAAGTGTCGCGCGAATCTGGCCCGGATGCTGCCCGTGCAAACCAGGGGGCGCTCGCTGAGTCAATGGCGTGCACCGTACAGGTCAACTTCGATCGGCGGGCAATCTCAAAAATATGCATCAAATGTGCTTTTGGCGCGCAACCAGCATGCGCGAGCAGCTCCGAATTCAATAGCAAGGTGATCAATGAGGCCGACGCCACGCTCAGCCTTCAGGCGTGAAGCCGACCGCCTTGACCAGCGGCCCCCAGCGATCGGTGTCGGTCTTGAGCATGCCCGCGAGCTGCGCCGGCGATGTCGGCATGACTTCGAGGTAATACTGCGCCAGGCCGTCAATGACGTCCTGCGACGCCAGCGCCGCGCGAATGCTGGTGTTCAGGCGCTGCACCACGTCCTGCGGCGCCCGGGCCGGCAGGAAGAAACCGAACCATTCGGTGAACGCCATATCCTTGAAGCCCTGCTCGACCAGCGTCGGCGTCGCCGGCGTGAACTTGCCGCGAACGCCGCCGCTGCTGGCCAGCAGC
>Ga0136611_10000519_pt1 | contig 25441 bp, 22 predicted proteins | sample AntDrymUQ2232306_2_FD_106645 | JGI IMG/M metagenome (GOLD analysis project Ga0136611, IMG submission 106645) | Polar desert sand microbial communities from Dry Valleys, Antarctica - metaG UQ223 (23.06) | ecosystem: Environmental > Terrestrial > Soil > Desert | place: Antarctica: Dry Valley...
GTGCAGGACCTTCATGGTCTTGGACCTCATCCGGGTGCCGCCACCGGCGGCCAGGACGATCACGGTCAGGTTGTTGGGCATGCGGGCTCCAGACTCGACGTACGCGGTGTGACGCTCGCTCCCCGGGCAGGAGTCGAACCTGCGTCGCTAGTCCTGATTCAAAGTCAGGCGGGCCCTGCCGGCAGACCAACCGGGGAAAGATCATCTGCAGACTAATGGGGGTCTGTGGTCCAGGTTCAGGCAAACCCCCTGTGGCGGGGCTGGCTGCGCGCGCAACAGGCCCTGGACACCTCGCCGAGCAGGCGCCAGATTCTCTCCTCCGCTGCGCTCCCCCGCGAATCTGGTGCCTGCTCGGCTCTGTCGGGACTTGGCCATACGCTCCGTGACATGGACCTGCCCGTGATGCCTCCCGTGCAGCCGATGCTGGCCAAGGCCGTGAAGGGGATCCCCGACCCGACGAAGTACGGCGGGCTGTCGTTCAAGCCCAAGTGGGACGGCTTCCGCTGCCTGGTGTTCAAGGACGGCGACGAGGTCGAGCTGGCGAGCCGCAACACCAAGCCGTTGACGCGCTACTTCCCCGAGGTGTTGGCCGCGGTCAGGGAGCAGCTGCCGGAGCGGTGCGTGCTCGACGGCGAGCTGTTCGTCGCGCAGCGGACCGAGGCCGCTGGAGACCGGCTGGAGTTCGAGGTCCTCCAGGAGCGCATCCACCCGGCCGCGTCGCGGATCGCGATGCTTTCCGAGAAGACCCCTGCCGGGTTCGTCGCCTTCGACCTGCTGGCTCTCGGCGACACGGCGTACGTCGACCGCCCGTTCGCCGAGCGGCGGGCCGCGCTCGAGCAGGCACTGGGCGGCCTCGAGGGGCCCTGCTACCTGACCCGCACCACGACCGACGCGGCAGAGGCGGAGGCGTGGTTCACCGAGTTCGAGGGCGCGGGGCTCGACGGCGTGGTCGCCAAGCCGCTGGGCGGCGTCTACGCCCCGAACGGCCGCACCATGCTCAAGATCAAGCACGAGCGGACCGCCGACGTGGTCGTCGCGGGTTACCGCGAGCACAAGACATCCACCCCGGAGCAGCCGTTGCTGGGCAGCCTCCTGCTCGGCCTGTACGCCGACGGGGAGCTGCAGCACGTCGGCGTCAGCGCCAGCTTCACCGCCACCCGCCGAGCCGAGCTGATCGCCGAGCTCCAGGCCTTGGTGGTGCCGATCGAGGAGCACCCGTGGGGTCGGTGGGCCGAGTTCCTGACCGCGAACCCCGACCGGGTGCCCGGCACGCAGAGCCGGTGGAGCCAGGGCAAGGACCTGTCCTTCACCCCGCTGCGACCGGAGCGGGTGCTCGAGGTCGGCTACGACCACATGGAGGGACGCCGCTTCCGGCACACCGCCCAGTTCAAGCGATGGCGACCCGATCGGGAGCCCGAGTCCTGCGGCTACGACCAGCTCGAGGAGCCGATGAGCTACGACCTCGCGCGCATCCTCGGTCTGGACCGCTGACGGGCCTGATCCTCGCCCGGGGTGCCTGCCCCGGCGACGGCCCCCGCATGGCTAGGATCCACGCAAGGACGAGGCCTTTTGGGAGGCGGTAACCGATGAGTGACGCGATCTACCACGTCGTGCTCTTGGTGGAGCAGGAGCTGAGCCGGGCCGACGCCGCCCAGGTGCGGTCCCTCCACGAGGGGCTGGGCCAGCCGGTGACCTACCACGTGCTGCTGCCGCTGGAGGACGCCGCGGCCCGCATCGAGGCGTCGATGGGCTCGCTGGCCTCCGGGGAGGTGCTCGCGGCGCCCGCGATGGCGATGAGCGAGGCCGACCTCCAGGCCGTCCGCCGCGACTGCGAGGAGCGCTCTGCGAGCGAGCTGGCCGCGACCCTGGCCGCCCTGCGCGCGGTCGGTGCGACCGCCGAGGGCAGGGTGGTCGAGGATCCGCCGATCGACGCGCTCCAGGCCCTGGTGACCGAGCTGGACGCCGGTGAGGCGATCATCTTGACGCGGCCGCACGTGGTCGCGGAGTTCTTCCACGTCGACTGGACGTCCAAGGCCCGCCGCAAGATCGGCGTGCCCGTGCTCCACCTGCTCGAGCACGAGAACTTCGACGAGCAGGCCGGCGGCGGCGAGGGGATCTCCGGCCTGTGAGAAGCGGCCTGTGAGAAGCGGCCTGTGAAGATCGGGCGCAAGCTGGGCGAACGCGCCCGCGCCGCTGCGACGCCCGCACTGGGCCGGCTGCTGCCCTCCGAGGCGGCGGAGCCGTCCTCGCCGGACGAGCCTGCCCCGATCGCCGGACCGCAGGCCGTCTACGCCCGGGTGCTCGACGGGGACAGCCTCTGGCTCGCGGTGACGGAGACGACCGACCCGGTCGGGGTCCGGCGTGAGGGCACCGAGGAGGTGATGGTGCCGGCCAGTGACGCCCCTCCCGACGACGAGGTCATCTCGCTGCGTTGGCACCTGCCGAGCGTGCTGCCCGGCGACGACCCGGCCGTCTTCGAGGTCGTCACCGCCACCGGCACGCCGGTGCGCAGCCACCCGTTGCCCGACCAGGCGCCGATGCGCACTCCCCCGTCTCGCGACGGCCGCTGGCAGTTCGCCGTACGCCGCCGCGAGGGCGGTGCGCTCGTCGTCCGCCGCGACGCCCGCGAGCCCGCCGCCGAGGTGGTCGCGGTCCACCTCACCGACGCCGGCGTCACGTTCACCCTCACCGACCCGGGTCTGGGCGCGGCACGGCTGCGCCTCGTCGACGCCGCCGGCGAGGTGGTCAGCGAGATGCCGGTGACCCTCGCCGACGACGGGCTCACGGCGACCGTGCGCGCTGACGACGTGCCGGACCAGCAGGGTCCTCACTGGTTGCTCGCGCTGGGCAACGACGCCGAGAGCGTGCCGGTGCTGCGCCGCCGCAACGACAACGCGACGCCCGGCCGGTCGACGGTGCTGCCGCTGTTGTGGACCGGTGAGGGCGAGACCCGCTCGATGGTGCGCTTTCAATACCAGCTCGAGGCCCGGGTGCGGGTCAACCGGCCGCCGCCCTCCGGCGAGGGCCCTGCCGACGGAGACGACGGATGAAGATCGCCTTCCTGGTCTTCAACGTCGACGGGATGGGCGGCACCACCCGGTCGGCGATCAGCCAGGCCAACGCCCTGGCGGGCCGCCACGACGTCCGCCTGCTCAGCGTGACCCGCACCGGCGACGCGCCGCACTACCCGATCGACCCGCGGGTCGCCGTCGACCACCTCATCGACGTCCGCGACGAGCGCGCCCCGTTGATCATCCACTCCGGGGTCGGCGGCGCCGAGGCCCTCGGGCTGCACCGTCACCCGTCCTTGCTCGTGCCCCCCCGCTGGGACGCCCAGTTCACCGCGCTGTGCGACGTGGCCCTCGAGGGCCGCCTCCCCGGCGTCGACGACGACGTGCTGGTCACCGTCACCCCGGGTCTGCTGGCGGCCGCCGAGCAGCTGGTGCCCGACGCCGTGGTGCTGGTCCACCAGGAGCACCGCTCCTCCTCCGACCGGGTCTCGGGCCTCGAGCCACTGCTCACCTTCGGCCCGCGGGCCGACCTGGTGGCACTGCTGACCGATGCCACGGCGACCTGGCTCCGCGACGCGCTCGGCCTCCTGACGCCACCCCTGGTCGTGATGCCGAACCCGCTTCCCCAAGGCTTCGTGCCGCGGTCCCGCCTCGACGAGCCGGTCATCGTCGCGGCCGGTCGCATGGTGGGCGAGAAGCAGCTCGGCCACCTGGTGCGTGCGTTCGCCCAGGTCTCCGACCGGTTGCCTCAGTGGCGGCTGCGGATCTTCGGCGACGGCCCCCACCGCAACGTGGTCCAGGCGGTAGGGCGCAAGGCCGGGCTCTACGGGCGCCTGGAGCTGCCCGGCATCTCGCGCGACATGCCGGGTGAGTGGGCGAAGGCGTCCATCGCAGGGCTGACCTCGCGGGCCGAGGGCTACCCGCTGGTGATGCAGGAGGCCATGGCCGCCGGCGTGCCCGTGATCAGCTACGACTGCCCGTCCGGACCGCGCGAGATCATCGAGCACGGCGTCAACGGCCTGCTGGTCAGCCCCGGTTCGGAGGCCGCCTTCGCCACCGCCCTGCTGCGCTTGGCCGAGGACCGCGACCTGCGCACCCGGCTGGGCAACGCCGCCGCCGAGACCGCGCACCGCTGGAGCGCCGACGTCCTCGCGGCGCGCTGGGAGCAGCTCTTCGCCGATGCGGTGGCCCGCCGTGCCCCCGGCGTACGCCGTCTGGCGCAGCGGCACGCCGCTCCCGGCTCCCCGCCCGCTGACGCCCCGGCCCGACCGGTCGACCTCGGCGGGATCACGCCCGCGCAGGCACGCCGCCAGGTGCTCGCCATCGCCACCAGCACCGCCGACGAGATCACCGACGAGTGGTTCGTGGTCCCGCCGCTCCGGGACGCATCGCCCGCGGTCGTGGTCCCCGTCGCCGACCGTGCCCGCTATCTCGACGCCCTCGCGCGGGCGTCGGTCCCCGACTACCTGTGCCTGCGCGACCCGGGCGACCACGGCTGGCCCGAGCGCCGCGGCCCGGTGGCCGACCTCGCCACCTCCCTCACCGCGGCGATGACGCCCCGGATCAGCCTCGAAGCGTGGCCCGACGCCGAGCGCGGCGCCACGCTGCTCAGCCAGGGCTGTGCGATCGAGGTGCAGTTCTGGGACGACGCGGTCGACGGCGACCTGGTCGCGCCGGTGCCCAACGGCTACGTGACCCGCGTCCCCCGGGGCGCCGCCACCGCCACCCGGCGGGTCGAGGGCCTCGACCTGCCGACGCTGCCACTGATGACGCACACGACGGTGGGCGAGCCCACCGCCCCCGTCGATGTGGTCTACACCTGGGTCGACGGTGGGGACCCGGTCTGGTTCGCGCGCCAGCAGGCGAGGCTCGCCGCGTGGTCCGGCGTCTCGCAGACCGCGGGCGACCGCGCCTCCAGCGGGCGGGCGCGCTTCGAGAGCCGCGACGAGCTGCGCTACTCGCTGCGCGGGCTCCACCTCTTCGCCCCCTGGGTGCGCACCATCCACGTCGTCACCGACGGCCAGGTGCCGTCCTGGCTCGACGTCGAGCATCCGCAGGTGCGGATCGTCGACCACCGTGACCTGCTCCCCGACGACGCGCTGCCCACCTTCAACTCCCACGCCATCGAGACCGCGCTGCACCGGATCCCCGACCTCGCCGAGCACTTCATCTACCTCAACGACGACATGCTGCTCGCGAGGCCGCTGGCCCCGGACCGGTTCTTCGACACCGCTGGACGCTTCGCGGTGTTCACCTCCCGCCACCTCGTCGGCCTGGCCCGCGCCGGCGACCCCGCCTACGTCACCGCTGCCCTGCACAACCGGCGGCTCCTCGAGGATGCCCTCGGCCTGAGCGTGACCCACCACCTCGCCCACGCGCCGTACCCGCAGCGCGTCTCGGTGCTCGCCGAGATCGCCGAGCGCTTCCCCGACGAGGTCGACGCGACCAGCCGCGCACCGTTCCGCTCCGAGACCGACGTGTCGATGATGTCGTCGCTGGCCCAGCACTACGGGCTGGCCACCGGCTCGGCCTACGAGGCGAGCCTGGAAAGCGTCTTCGTCGACCTCAGCAGCACCAACGTCAGTCTCCAGCTCGACCAGCTGCTGCAACGCGAGCAGGACGCCATCTGCCTCGGCGACCACCACGACTACGCGTTCGAGGTGGGCCGGGTCGACCGGCTGCTGGCGGACTTCCTGGAGACCTACTACCCGATCGCCGCGCCGTGGGAGCGCTGAGGCGCGCGCTCAGCGGCGACGCAGCCGACCGACGGCCCGCTCGAACAGCGGCTGCCAGCTGGGCCTGGCGTCCTCGACCGGGGGGCCGGACCGACGGGCCTGCTTCAGCTCGACCTTGAGCTCGTCGATGCGAGCCTGCTTCTGGTCGATGCGGGTGCGCATCTCGCGGCGTACGGCGACCACCTGGGCGGTGCGCTCGTCCTGGGCCATCGCGGCGGCGAACGAGTAGAGCTCGACGTACTCCTCCCGGAGCCGCTCGAGGTCGGCGATCGCCGATTCGTCGTGGGGACTGGGGACGAGGGTGTTCATCGCCGTCCAGACCTGCTCGGCCATCTCCTTGAGCGCGGGCGCCACGTCGATGTCGTCCCAGGTGACACGGGAGCGGTGGAGGCCGGCGTCGATGAAGTCATCGACCGGGTGGTGCTCGTCGCGCGACAGGTCTGCGTCGTAGGTCAGCCCGAGCTGCTCACCGGCGCGGCTCATGGCCTCCCGCCAGTCCGAGCGCAGGTCGGGGTAGCGGACGAACGCCCGCGCGTGCCCCCGGGTGACCCGCTCGGTCTCGAAAGCGGCGTTCATCCAGGCGGCGACGTTGGTGGTCTCCCGTTCCTGGCGGAACTGCTTGCTCTGACCGGACAGGTACGCCGTCTCACGGGACCGCACCACCTCGGTCGGGTGCCGGAGCATGGTCAGCGAGGTCAGCTCGGCACCGAGCTCGTCGGCCAAGCGCACGAACATGGGGTAGACCCAGTAGGCCCGGGTGTCCTTGATCGCCACCTGCGGGTGGACCCGCAGGTCACGGAGCCACTCACGCAGCTGGTCCTCGATTCCGGTCTCCGCCAGCGCCTCCATCGCGACCTGCGGTGCCGTGGGCCGGGAGTCGATGGTGCGGACCGGGATCGGGTCCATGAAGTCCTTGAGCAGCGCGGCCAGCCAGGCGGGCTCGTAGTAGCCGCGCGGGTTCTTCTCGTCGGCCTCGACCTCCGGCTGCGGGATGTGCAGTCCGAGCCGCTTGAGGGTCCCGCCCACGCTGCTGGTCCCGCTGCGCCCGGACCCGGTGATGATGACCCACTTGGACTGTTCCGTCACGGGGGTGAGGCTACCGGTGGCGCTCCGAGGAGCTCGACCGCGATGTCGAGGTGCCCGGCGTGACGGGCGTACTCCGCCAGCACGTGGAAGCAGATCCACTCCAGGGTCGCGGGGTCGCCCTCGAAACGCTCGCCGTCCGCGGCGACCTCGTCCATCTGGTGCTCGGACAGGATCCGAGTGGTCCGCCGGCCCAGCTCGCGCAGCCGGTCGGCGAGGGCCTCAGCGCTCACGTCGTCCGGGACCTGCCACCGCCCGTCGGCACCGTCGCCCCACGGCTCGTCGACGGTCCAGTCACCCCAGACGTCGTCGACCCGCTCGCCGAGGAAGCCCCACACGAACCAGCGCTGCTCCATGTGCAGCACGTGGCTGAGCAGCTCGATCGGCGTCCACCCCGACGGCACCCGGGTCGCTCGACGGTCCTCCACGCCCAGACCCAGCACGCCCGCGATCACCTGCTCACGGCAGAAGTCGAGGTACGCCGCCCACAGGTCGTCGACGTGATGGTCCGGTTCGGCGTCATCCATGCCGACCAGGCTAGTCACCGACCGCTGGTGGGGTCGCCAGGTCACACCGCCGGTCGAGAAGGCCCGTCAGGCCCGCCCCCGCCGGTCGGCTCGATCCGGTTGCCGTCGGCATCCCAGTGCTCGGCGACCTTCTTCGAGGGCTGCACGCGCGGGGGCTCGCCGGGCATCTTGGGGTGGTCGGGCGGGTAGTTCAGCTCGCCGAGCCCGGACTCTTCGTACAACCTCAGCAGCGGCTCGATCGAGCAGGCAACGTCGTCGATGCCGGCCCAGGGGTCGCCGTCGGCGAGCCGGTCGGGCACCGTGCAGAGGTTGAAGTCCTTCGGGTCGGTGACGCCCGCCAGCTCGTCCCAGGTCATCGGCGTGGAGACCGGGGCGCCCGGGATCGGGCGCAGGGAGTACGCCGAGGCGATCGTGCGGTCGCGGCAGTTCTGGTTGAAGTCCACGAAGATCCGCTCACCCCGCTCCTCCTTCCACCACGCGGTGGTGACCCCGCCGTCGCGCCTCTCCAGCTCACGACCGAAGCCGATGGCGGCGTGCCGCACGTCGCCGAACTCCCAGTCGGGCCGGATCCGCACGTAGATGTGCACGCCCCGGTTGCCGGAGGTCTTGGGGTAGCCGACCAGTCCGAGGTCCTCGAGAAGCTCGCGCGCGACCCCGGCCACCCGGACCGCGTCCGCGAATGTCGTGCCGGGTTGCGGGTCGAGGTCGATGCGCAGCTCGTCGGGCCGGTCGACGTCGGTGCGGCGCACCGGCCAGGGGTGGAAGGTCAGCGTGCCCATGTGGGCGCACCAGACCGGGACCGCGATCTCGGTCGGGCAGATCTCCTCCGCGGTCCGCCCCGAGGGGAAGGTGATCTCCACCGACTCCAGGTAGTCGGGAGCGCCCTTCGGCACCCGCTTCTGGTAGAACGCCTCGGCGTCGCGGTCCTGCGGCCTGGTCGCCAGCCGCATCCCCTCGCGGACCCCCGACGTCCAGCGCTCGAGCGCGGTCGGCCGGTCGCGCAGCGCGCGCATCAGACCGTCGTCGACGGAGGCGAAGTACTCCGCCACCATCAGCTTGGTCACCTCGGGCGTGCGGTCGGTGGTCTCATAGATCACCCGGTCCGGGCTGGAGACCCGGACCGCACGGTCGCCCGCGACGACCTCGGCGGCGGCTGCCTTGGCCATGGCTACGCCGGGAGCGCGCGGACGCGGTTGTTGCGCGGCAAGTGCTCGAGCTCGACGAGTCCGAGGCCTTCGACCGGGTTGTCCTCGGCCCGGCCCCAGGCCTCGACGGTGCCCTCGTGCAGCATGGCGTGCAGGTCGTCGATCGCGGTCAGCAGGTAGGTCAGCCTCGTCGTCCCGACCTGGCAGACCAGGAGCGGTGGGTCGCTCGTCTCGTCACGGTGCGTCGTGTACGTCGAGCTGCCGGGCGCCGTGGTCAGCTGCCAGGGGTCGTCCGGGGTGCCGGTTCCGTCCATGGCGCCACGTTAGCGGGACCCGCCGTCGGCGGGCCGCGTCAGAACTTGGGGACACTCCTACCATGGATTCCATGAGCTATGAGGTGGAGAAGACCGACGAGCAGTGGCGCGCCGAGCTGTCGCCGCAGGAGTACGCCGTGCTGCGCAAGGCCGGCACGGAGCGCGCGTTCACCGGTGACTACACCGACACCGAGACGACCGGCATCTACCGCTGCAAGGCGTGTCAGGCCAAGCTCTTCGAGTCGGACACCAAGTTCCACTCGGGCTGTGGCTGGCCGTCGTTCTACCAGCCGATCTCCGACACCGTGGAGTACATCGACGACTCCACGGTCGGCATGAAGCGCGTCGAGGTGCGGTGCGCCAACTGCGGTTCGCACCTCGGCCATGTCTTCCCCGACGGCTACGGCACCCCCACCGGCGACCGCTACTGCATCAACTCGATCAGCCTGACCCTGGAGCCGGTCGACGCCTCGTCGGCCGAGGCGTCGACGCCGGCCCAGGACAGCCAGGTCTAACCGACCGGTCGCAGGGCCGGGTTGATGGTGACCAGGCCCTCGCCGTACGTCGCGTCGGCCCAGTCCTGAAGCGACCCGTCGTCATAGACCACGTCGGCCCGCAACCGGCCAAACTCGGCGCCGCTGCTGAGCAGGCCGGGCAGGTTGGTCAGACCGTCCTGGACGCCCACGAGCTCCTGCTCGGTGTTGTCGGCGAGGGAAACGCACAGGGCGCCGCCCCAGATGCCGCGCAGGGTACGCTCTGCACCCTCGGCGTCCTCGGTGACCAGCACGTTGACGATCCCCACCGCATTGCTGTCGATGGGCGACTCCGGCTCCGCCGGCTGGTCGAGCCGGAGCCGGCCGGAGTTGTCAAGGAACGACCCCGCGTAGCCGGGCAGCTGCATCGCGGCGGCCATCACCGCGTCCTGGTCCTCGTAGGACACCCGGTCCTGGTCGACGACTTCCCAGCCCGCAGCCGGTTCCTCGCACCGCGTCCGGAGCGGATCGTCGACCGGGGCCGGGTCGTAGAGGGCCGAGGTCACCGGCTCCTGGGTCACCGTGAAGGTCTCGCCGTCGAACGTGCCGAAGACCGCGTAGCCGCCCCACCTAACGTCGCCCGACTCCTCGAAGGTTGGCCCAACCCGGCTCCAGTCCCAGCCCTCGAGCGCGATGCCGCTGCACTGCGGAGGGAACGACTCCGCGACAGCGCCCAGGCACAGCTCGGGCCGACCGGTGTCCATGACCGTGCCGACACCAACCACCTCGCCATCCGCCGCCGGCACCGAGGTAGGCATCGCGGTTGGGGTTTCAGAGAGTGCGGGCGACCCTCCCGAGGACGGGCCGGGATCCTGCGCCGACGTGCCTTGCTGCGTTCCGCACGCGCTCACAGTGAGCAGAGCGACGGCGAACACGGCGACCAGGGCGCTTCTCATGCCAGTACGACGCGCGCCGTGGCCGGTTGGTTGCACGAGACGCACGCCTCCGGTCACGGAAGGCGTTGGAGCAGCTCGGCCGGCGAGGTGCGCGGCCCGGTGTAGAAAGGGATCTCCTCGCGGACATGCAGGCGCGCCTCGGAGGCACGCAGGTGGCGCATCAGGTCGACGATGCGGTGCAGCTCGTCGGCCTCGAAGGCCAGGATCCACTCGTAGTCGCCCAAGGCGAAGCTGGCGACGGTGTTGGCGCGGACGTCGGCGAAGCCCTTGGCCAGCTGGCCGTGCTCGGAGAGCATCCGCCTCCGGTCGGCGTCCTCGAGGACGTACCACTCATAGGAGCGGACGAAGGGATAGACGCAGACATAGGCGCGCGCCTCCTCGTCGGCGAGGAAGGCCGGCACGTGGCTCTTGTTGAACTCGGCCGGCCGGTGCAGTGCCAGCTGGCTCCACACCGGGGCGAGGCGCGCCCCGAACGCCGTCCGGCGGAGCTGGTTGTAGGCGCTCTGGAGCTGCTCGGCGGTCTCGGCGTGCCACCAGACCATCACGTCGGCGTCGGCCCGGAGGCCGGACAGGTCGTAGACGCCGCGCACCACGACGTCGTCGGCTCCGAGCTTGGCGATCAGGTCGTCGACCTCGCGGGCCTCCGCGTCCCGGTCGGCACCGGACCCGAGGACGTCGCGGAGCGAGAAGACCGACCACATCGCGTAGCGGATGGTGTCGTTGATCTCGCGGAGCTCAGCGGCCTTGGTCATGGCTCCATTGTGCCTTGCGGACCTGGGCGACGGCCGCCCGGGCCGAAGCGATGACGGCGGGGATGCCGACGCCGTCGTACGCCGCTCCGCAGACGGCCAGGCCCGGCACCGCGTCGACCGCGGCCCGGACCCGTGCGACGCGGTCGACGTGGCCGAGGGCGTACTGCGGCAGGCCCCCGCCCCAGCGCTGCACGTGGGTGTCGACGGGAGCCTCCCGGACGCCGGCGATCTCCGCGAGATCGACCAGCGAGCGGGCCACCAGTTCCTCGTCGGGCGCCTGCAACGAGGACTCCTCGCGGTGCCGGCCGATCGAGGTGCGCAGGACCAGGAGGTCGTCGGTGGCGCCGGCCGCGCGGACCCAGTCCCACTTGGCGAACGAGAAGGTCGAGGCCTTGATCGCGCGGGCTTCCACGGGCGGCACCAGGAAGCCGGACATCCCCTCCGCTGGTTGAGGAGGTTGCCCTGGCAACCGTCTCGAAACTCCGCGGAAGGCCAGCGTCACCACCGCCACGGACGCCGACTCGATGCCCGCCAGCTCGTCGGCCGCGTGCGGCGCAACTTGGCGCAGCAACCGCGCGGTCGGCGCGGCGGGGGTGGCGAGCACCACGACCTCGGCCTCGACGAGCTCGGGGTCGCGCGTGGACCCGACGGTGAGCCGGAAACCCGTGGGGGTCCGGACCAGCTCCCGGACGGTCGTCCCGGTGCGCACGGTGACCCCTGGCGACGCGGAGAGAGCGTCGGTGAGCCGGTGCATCCCGCCGGCGACGCCGGCGAAGACCGGCCCCTCGACCCGCGGCATCGCCGCACCCTGCTCCAGCAGCGAGCCGCGGGCAGCCATCGCGAGCAGCTGCGGCACCGCGGCCCGGGCCGAGAGCTCGCGGGCGTGGCCGGCGTAGACCCCGCCGAGCAGCGGCTCTACGAGACGGTCGACCACCTCGTCGCCGAGCCGGGCGGCGACCAGGTCGCCGACGCTCACGTCGTCGACCGGGTCGAGCGGGTCGACCGGGTCGACCGGGTCGACCGGGTCGACCGGGTCGACCGGGTCGAGCGGGGGCATGGACGGCTCGTCGCGGACCCGCGCGAGACCGGCGTCGCTGAGCAGGCCCGACGCCGCGAGCTGGTCGAGGTCGAGGGGCACGCCCATCAGCGAACGCGGCAGCGGCCGGAGGGCACCTCGCGACCAGATCCGTGACGTGGCGCTGGTCGGGTGCACGATGGGGAGCCCGAGCTCCCGGGCCAGGGCGACGCCCTCGGGGCGCCGGTGCAGCATCGCCTCCGCCCCGACGTCGACGGTCAGCCCGGCCACCTCGCCAGCTCGGAGCTTGCCCCCGGTCCCAGCGGCGGCCTCGAGCACGGTCACCTCGAAGTCCGCGGCGAGGGCCCGAGCCGCCGTGAGGCCGGCGACGCCACCGCCCACCACCACGCACCGGGGCCTGCTCGTGGGGCCGGACATGGGGCCAGTCATGCGGCCAGCCTGTCACGCGGTTCGTCACGGTTCGGTCACGGGCGGAACCGTCGTCCGCCGCGACCCGTCCCAGCCGCATGACGACTTCGCCCAGCACCCCGCGCCGTACCTCCTCTCGCCTGGCCATCGCCGGCCTGGCGCTGGCGGGCCTCGCGCTCGCCGGCTGCAGCAGCGGCGCCGACAGCGACGCGGTGAACGGCGAGATGACCGCGGGGGACGGGGCCGTCACGGAGTCGGATCCGGGGTCGGGCGCGGGGGCGGGCTCGGACGCGGACACCGACACGGGCGCGTCGGCGCCGGACCCGGGGGCCGCGTCGGTGGACCCGGCGAGCCGGGAGGGCGCGCCGGACCTGGTGAGCGACCCGGCCGTCATCTCGACGGCGGTGGTGTCGCTGACCAGCGAGGACGCGAGCGACACCCGGGCCGAGGTGATCCGGATCGTTGACGTCCACCGCGGCCAGGTCACCGACGAGGAGACCTCGACCGACGGTGACGGGCAGGTCGAGCGGTCGCGGATGGTGATCCGGGTGCCGTCGGCTGACTTCTACGACACCGTCCAGGAGCTCGAGGGCGTGGCCGAGCTCGAGTCGTCGGACAAGTCCTCGGAGAACGTCAGCGGCCAGGTGATCGACACCGAGGTGCGGATCCGGGCGCAGGAGAAGAGCCTGCGCCGCATCGAGGTGCTGCTCGCGGGCAGCCAGACCCTCTCCGACATCGTCAACGTCGAGGGCGAGCTCACCCGACGCCAGGCCGAGCTCGACTCGCTGAAGGCCCAGCGCGCCTACCTCGCCGACCAGACCGCGATGTCGACGATCACCGTGCACCTCGCCCAGCAGGACGCGCCGCCGCCGGAGAAGAAGAAGGAGCCCGAGACCGACGAGGCCGGCTTCATGGTCGGCCTGTCCGGCGGCTGGGGGGCGCTGACCGCCGTCGGCACCGTGGTGGCCACCGTCGCCGGCGCGTTGCTGCCCTGGGCGGTCGTGGCCACCCTGCTCGGCGTGCCGGCGTGGATCGTCAGCCGGCGCGTCGTACGAGGCCGGCCGGCGTAGGCCAAGATGGCCGGGTGGACCTCAACGAGACTGCTCCCCTGGCCGTCCTGATCGACGCGGACAACACCTCGGCGAAGTACGCCGGTGCGGTGCTGGACGAGGCCGCCAAGTACGGCCGACCCACGGTGCGCCGGGCGTACGGCGACTGGTCGTCGGAACGCCTCAAGGGCTGGCGCGACGAACTCAACCGCCGGGCGATCCAGCCGATCCAGCAGTTCGCCTACACCTCCGGCAAGAACGCCACCGACTTCAGCCTGGTCATCGACGCGATGGACCTGCTCTACGCCGGCCACGTCGACGGGTTCGTGCTGGTCTCCAGCGACAGCGACTTCACCCGGCTGGCGACCCGGCTCCAGGAGTCCGGCCGCCCGGTGTTCGGGATCGGGCGCCGGGCGACCCCCGCCGCGTTCCAACAGGCGTGCACCCATTTCATCCACCTCGAGAACATCGAGAACCCGACGGAGCCGGCGGGTGATCCTGTTGCCGACGACGAGCCGACCGTGCCGGACCTGCGTCGGCTGCTGACCACCGCGATCGGCAACACCGCCAGCGACAACGGCTGGTCCGGCTTGGGCGCCGTCGGGCAGTACCTCGCCCGCAGCAACGCGGCGTTCGACCCGCGCACCTACGGCCACAAGCGACTCAGTGACCTGGCGAAGGCTCAGCCCTACGTGGAGGTGCGGGCGTCCAGCGGGCCGACCGGGCCGATCTGGGTGCGGATCCGACAGACCGCGGAGAAGAGCGCGAAGAAGGCGACCAAGAAGGCCGCGGCTCAGTAGGTCTGGACGAACTCCGTCAGCCGGGCGAGCTGATCCGGATCGGTCGACGGGATGACCCCGTGGCCGAGGTTGAAGATATGGCCCTTCGCGCTGCGGCCGGCCTCGATGATCTCGGCGGCCCGGGCGGTCATCACGTCGGTGGGGGCGAAGACCAGGGTCGGGTCGAGGTTGCCCTGCACCACCCGGTCGCCCACCAGGCCGATGGCGATGTCCAGCGGCGTACGCCAGTCGACGCCGACGACGTCGGCGCCGGCCTCGCCCATCAGGCCCAGCAGGTTGGTGGTGCCGACCCCGAAGTGGATGCGGGGGACGCCGAGGGCCCCGGCGCGCTCGAGGACGGCGGCGGAGTGGGGCATCACCAGGGCCTGGTAGTCGGCCGGGGTCAGCGCGCCGGCCCACGAGTCGAAGAGCTGCACGGCCGAGGCGCCCGCGGCGACCTGGACCTCGAGGTAGGTCGCGGCGATGCCGGCAATTTTGCGCATCAGCGCGTCCCAGACGTCGGGGGCGCCGAACATCATCGCCTTCGTCTTCGCGTGCTCCTTGGACGGCCCGCCCTCGACGAGGTACGACGCGACCGTGAACGGCGCGCCCGCGAAGCCGATGAGGGGGGTGGCCCCGAGCTCGCCCACCAGGCCGCGGACGGCTTCGCTGACGAAGGAGACGTGGCCGGGATCGAGGTCGGGGATCGCCTCGACGTCGGCCAGCGTGCGCACCGGCTCCGCGACGACCGGGCCCACGCCGGGCACGATGTCGAGGTCGACGCCGACGGCCTTGAGCGGCAGCACGATGTCGGAGAAGAAGATGGCGGCGTCCACGCCGTACCGGCGGACCGGCTGGAGGGTGATCTCGACGACCATCTCGGGGTCCATGCAGGCGTCGAGCATGGCCACGCCCTCGCGCAGCGCGAGGTACTCCGGCAGCGACCGGCCGGCCTGGCGCATGAACCAGACGGGGGTGTGCGGGACGGGCTCTCCGCGGGCGGCGCGCAGGAACGTGCTTTCGGCCAGGTCGGACGACGGTTGGGCAGCGGTCTCCACGCGACTGATCCTCCCAGGTCAGGCGGCGTGTTGGCACATCGGGCGACTGACGGGCGACCTACTGTGGTCAGCATGGTCGTCCGTCAGGAGACGCACCCGGGGTCGGGTGCGGACACGAGCCCCCTGGAGTTCCAGGAGGCGGTGTCCAGTATGCGCGAGGCACGGCTGCGCGCCGAGATCTTCTGTGAGGAGATGCCGGCCCCGCAGCGTATCGCGCCCTACGCCTTCGCCCTCTCCGCGGACCTCACCCTCGATGGCGAAGACGTCGGGACCGGGCGGATCATCCTGCTCCACGACCCCGCCGGCAACGAGGCGTGGGACGGCACGTTCCGGTGCGTGGCCTACGTGCGGGCCGACCTCGAGCCCGAGATGATCACCGACCCGATGCTGGCCGGGGTCGGCTGGTCGTGGCTGACCGAGGCCCTGACGGCGCACGCCGCGCGCTACGCACAGGCGTCCGGCACGGTCACCCGGGTCGCGACCGAGAGCTTCGGCGGGATGGCCGACGACGGCACCAGCGCCCAGATCGAGGTGCGTGCGTCGTGGACCCCCGACTTCGAGGACGGCGCCGACGCCGGTCCCCACGTCCAGGCCTGGGCCGACCTGCTGTGCATGTCGGCCGGCCTCCAACCCGTCCCCGACGGGGTCGCGGCCATGCCGAGCAGGCGCGGCCAGCGCGGTCCCGGACGCTGAGCGCGGATGCCGACGAACCAACAGCCGCCGCCGGGACCCGACGAGGTCCCGGCGGCCGAGGCTGACGCGGGCCCGGTCGAGCAGGCGCCTGAGCCCGAGCTCGCACCGCTGCTGACGCTCCGCGACGGCGTCTCGGCGGTGATCGAGACCGAGGCTGCGCTGGTGGACTACTGCGACCGGTTGGCCGCCGGGACCGGCCCGGTCGCCATCGACGCCGAGCGCGCGTCCGGCTACCGCTACTCCAACCGCGCCTACCTGATCCAGCTCCGCCGTGAGGGCGCGGGCACCGGGCTCGTCGACCCGATCGCGTTCGAGTCACTGGCACCGTTGGCCGCGGCCCTCGACGGCACCGAGTGGATCCTGCACGCCGCCACCCAGGACCTCGCCTGCCTCGCCGACGTCGGGCTGCGACCCGCCGTACTGTTCGACACCGAGCTCGCCGGCCGCCTGCTCGGCAAGCCGCGGGTCGGCCTGGCGACGCTGGTCGAGGAGATCCTCGGCATGCGGATGCGCAAGGAGCACTCCGCGGCCGACTGGTCGACCCGGCCGCTCCCCGAGTCGTGGATCGACTACGCCGCCCTCGACGTGGAGGTGCTTATCGAGTTGCGCGAGGTGATGGTGCGCGAGCTCGAGGAGGCCGGCAAGACCGAGTGGGCCCGTCAGGAGTTCGAGGCCCTGCTCGACTTCAAGCCCACCGTGCGCGAGGAGGCCTGGCGGCGTACGTCGGGTGCCCACCGGCTGCGCGGCCGCCGGGCGCAGGGGGCCGTCCGTGCTCTGTGGGAGGCCCGCGACCTGATCGCCCAGGAGCGCGACATCGCGCCCGGCCGGATCCTGCCCGACTCCGCCATCGTGGTGGCTGCCCAGGCGATGCCCGGCGACCGGGCGGCGCTGCTGTCGGTCCAGGGGTTCCACGGCCGCGGCGCGGCCCGCTACGCCCGGGACTGGGTCGCGGCTCTGCGCACCGTCAGCGACCTGCCGGAGAGTGAGCTGCCCGGTCGCGCGCCCCGCACCGATGGACCGCCGCAGCCGCGGGCGTGGGCCGACCGCGATCCGGTCGCCGCCCGCCGGCTGGTTCATGCCCGTGCCGCGCTCACCGCGCTCTCCGAGGAGCAGCGGCTCCCGGTCGAGAACCTGCTGACCCCCGACTTCCTGCGTCGCGTGCTGTGGACGCCGCCCGAGACGCGTGAGCCCGTGGCGCTCGCCGAGGCCGTCGGCGCGCAGCTGCGCGACTACGGCGCGCGCCAGTGGCAGGTCGACCTGGTGACGCCACCGATCGTCGACGCGGTCATCGCCGCCGACACCGAGCCTGAGCTGGTGGTCCCCGAGGTCCTGCCCGCCGAGGACGACTGAGCCCTGACCGGCACCCGGCAGACCCACCACCTCACGTTCCACGCGGGGCGTGTGCGGAAACGGTACGTCGCCTGGGAGGTCGGTGAGCCGGACCGGGAGTGGGCCGGCCTGGCGGTGCTGGCCGAGCACGCGCCGGGACTGGCCCCGCAACCCCTCCGGCACGGGACGTCAGAGGGGGCGCCGTTCGTGGAGATGACGCGGCTGCCCGGCACTCCCCTCGGCGACGAGGCGCTCTCCGCCGAGCAGGTCCGGGCCCTGACGCACGCGCTGCGCCGGCTCTGGTCCGTCCCGGTCGAGGCGGTCCGGGCGACGGGTCTCACCGAGCGCTACCGCGGGCCGAGCACGTTCCGGGCCCTGGTGCGCGGTGGGGCTGCCGAGGACGGCGACCTGGGCGGTTGCCGTGACCCGTCCCTGGTCCACGACGCCCTCGTGGCCGCCCGCGCCTGGCTTGACTCCCCCGCCACGACGCCCGACGCCGTGGTCGACCCCGTGCTGGCGATGGCGGACGGCAACCTCGCTAACGTGCTGTGGGACGGCGAGGCCTGTCGGCTGGTCGACTTCGAGGACTGCGGCCTCTCCGACCCCGCCTACGAGATCGCCGACCTGGTCGAGCACGCGTCGAGCCGGCTGGGCGGCCTCCTCGACGTCGAGGCGCTGCTCGCCGAGGTCGCGCTGACGCCTGCACAGCAGCACCGCTGCGCGGCGTACCGCCAGCTCTTCGCGACGTTCTGGCTCGTGATGCTCCTGCCCGGCAACCCCGGCTTCCGCCGCAACCCGGCCGGCAGCACCGAGGACCAGGCCCTGCACGTGCTCGACCTGCTCGACGGCTGAGCGCGCGCCGCCGCGGCGCGGTCAGTCGGTTACGAAGTACGTCGTGCCGCCGGGTGCGGTCCACTGGTAGGTGCCGTCGGGGTGTCGTTGGTAGCGCCATCGGCCGGAGGTCTTGGCGCGGTGGTGCCTGCGGCAGAGGGGGGCGAGGTTGTCGGGACTGGTCTGGCCGGGTGGGCCGTCGTCTTGGTAAGGGTCGATGTGGTCGAGGTCGCAGGCCCTCGAGGTGCGTTGACACCAGGGGAACACGCAGTGGGGGTCGCGGAGGGTCACGAGGTCGCGCATCCAGGCGGGTGGGTCGTGGGCGTCGACGGTGTCGTGGCGGTCCATGCGCAGGACGGGTTGGATGGTGGCGTTCGTGGTGGCGAGCCAGTCGCGGATCTTCGCCATGGTGGCCGGGCCGAGACGCTCGACCCGGCCCACCCTGGTGGGGTCGTCGAGGTCGGCGAGGTCGAGGTGGAAGTAGAGCCTCGTCTTCGTGGTGGTGGTGCTCCCCGCTGGTTGAGGAAGGCGCTCTGCGGCTGTCTCGAAACCCGGTGAGGTGCCCACGAACCTGTGCAGGTCGAGGCTCGGCTGGTGGTCGGCGATGATCCCGAGCGCTTTGGCCTTCCTAGCGCCGAGCGGGTCGGGGTCGCCCGCGGCGGCCAGGTCCGCAGCGGTGGCGCAGAGGAGGTCGAAGAGCTTGGTGAGGTCGAGGGTGTCGCCGCGGGCGAACAGTTCGCTGGTGCCGGCGAACTCTCCGGGGCGGGGGTGGAGGAGCTGGACGTCCCAGGTCTCCTTGCCGGTCTCCTCGCGGTGGGCGTGCTCCTCGGGGTGGACCGTGGCGATCGCGTGGGCTACCGCCCGTTCTATCCGGGCGACCCCGGCGGTGTGCAGCACGGGAGCGATCTCGCGGTCGACGTGCGCGGCGGCCTCGCGGGCAAGGCCGTGGGTGGACCGGGCGACCCGCTGGGCTTTCCAGGCCGGCACCGACAGGTCCTGGACCCGCCCCCAGATCCGTGGGAGCCGGTGGACCAGGTCGAGAGCGTCGGCGAGCAGGGCCATCCCGGTCTGGGTCGAGACCCCGAGGGCCGCGGCGAAGGGTTCGGGGGTGAACGCGGCGACCTTCGGGGTGCCCTCGCCGCCCAACGATTCGTCGGTGTCGAGGTCGCCGGGCAGGCGGGGATGGCCCCACCACGCGGTGCCGGTGTCCTCGGTCGCGGGGTGCAGCACACACCACTGATAGGCCAGCTGCAGCTGGCGGAGGTCGGCCTCACGACGGACCCGGTCGTTCGCGGTGAGCTCGGCGAGCAGCGCGTCCGGGCCGAGGTCCTCGACCCCGTCGTACTCGTTGCTCGCTGCTGCGGTCATAGGACTACTCAAGCACTCGCCACGGACAGTCCGGAGCCTCAGGACCCATATTCCACAGGGGTTCTGAGGTTGTGACCTGATCGTGACAAACAGGCGACGTCATCCACAGGACCCGGCCGTGATCGCGAGGGGCCGCTGGTTTCGAGGCTCGCTCCGCTCGCACCTCAACCGGCGGCACGATGTGGCGCTGGCGTCTCGACCGGCGGCGCGATGTGGCGCGCACACGCGGTCCCAGGGTCTCGAGGCTCGTCGCTGCGCTCCTCGCACCTCGACCAACGGCGGGTCAGCCGGTCGGGGAGGGGGAGACGTCCTCGGGGCTGAGCACCAGCCGCGACTGCTCGTCGATGGTGATCGCGATCTCCTCGATGGTCTCCGAGTCGAGGATGGGGACGGTCACGAGCTCCTCGAGGCTGGGGGCGATGGCCACCTCGAGCTCGGTCCACGAGGTGAGCAGCGGCGGGATGTAGATGTCGCGGACCGTGGCGTTGAAGATGCGGCTGTTGGCGGGGAGCCGGCCGGTCTGGAGGAAGTCGTCGGACGCGGCGACGGTCACGTTGGCCGGGACCAGGTAGCCCGACCGGGCCACGCTGGTGACGGACTCGTCACTCAGCGCATGGGCGAGGAAGTCGGCGGCCTCCGGCGTGCGGGCGGTGCTCGCCGACAGGCAGAGGCCGGTGATGTCACCGATGGTGCCGGAACCCTCGAGGATCGGGATCGGCATCACGTCGAACTCGAGGCCCTGCTCGAGGCGCAGCTCGGGCACGAGCTCGCGGAAGCCGGCCATCATCCCGAGCTGGCCGTCCTTGAACCACTCCAGCGCAGGCTTCTCGTCGAGCTGCTCGGGGCTGAGGGTCACCTGGGCCTCGCGCAGCAGGTCGAGCGTGGTCTCGAGCGCCGCCCGGCTGCTGTCGTCGGAGAAGGCCAGTGAGGTGGGTTCGGTGTCGCTGTCGAAGATGTTGCCGTCGCCGGAGACGATGAAGGGCGACAGGCCGCTCAGGGTTGCGTCGATGTGGACTCCACGGCTGCCGCGCCGAGGTCGGGTCGCGAACTCGGCGGCGGCCACGAACTGCTCGAAGGACCAGAAGCGCGGCGGCTCGGCCTCCTCTCCCGGGGCCGGGTCCGAACCCGGCGCGGGCAGCTCCCGGTTGCGCATCCTGGCGAAGTCGATCAGGTCGGTGTTGTAGTAGATGACCATCGGCGAGATGCCGTAGGGCATGCATTCGAGCCGGTTCTCCAGGCTGAAGGCGCGCAGGGCGTCGCGCGAGTAGCCGTCGCCGAAGTCGATGCCACGCGCGTCGAGGAGCTCGTCGACCGGCTGCACCTGCTCGGCCTCCTGGAACTGCGCGAGGTCGCGCCGCGACACGAGGAACACGTCGGGCAACGGCTCACCGGACTGGAGCTCGGCCATCGCCTCGTCGTGATCCGCCCACGCCACGACGCTGACCTCGCTGGTCTCGGACACCGAGTTGAACCTGCGCACCATGGAGTCGTAGGCCGCGACCTCGTCGGCGGAGCCGTAGACACCGAAGGTCAGGTCGGCCGGGCCGGGGTCCACGGTGGCCGAGGAGGTCTCCGGGGACGGGGGCGGGGTGCTGCCACCGCTGTCGGTGCACCCGGCCAGGAGCGCGAGGGCGACGACTCCGGCACCGGTGGTCGATCTCGCCCACGACGGGACACTGGTGCGCGCGCTCACTCGTGCCCTCCTGCCGGTCGGTGGTGCCCCGAGCGGGGCGGCCCCCCCACGATAGCGAGTCGCCCGACCGGGTGCCGGAGGGCGGTTCAGGCGAAAGTATGGAACTCGCGAGCCGCCGCGACGACCTCGTCGAAGCGGGCGCGGTCGAGCGCGGCACCCTCCCGGCGGATGCCACCGGCCGGCAGCCGGAGCAGGCGGTCGAGACGCACCTCGCTCGGACGGCCCTCGCGGTCCCAGTCACCGGATCCGACGTCCATCCAATGACGGCCCCATCGGGCCTCGTCCGCGGCGTCGCGGTCGTGGTCCTGGCTCGACAGCATCAGGCCGAGCCAATCGTCGCCGGCCGCTGCGAGCAGGAGCACCGGCCGGTCCTTGCCCTGCTGAGGGTCGTCCTCGTAGGGAACCCAGGCCCACACGACCTCGCCCGCATCGGGCTCCCCGTCGGCCTCGGGTGCGTAGACGACGTCGGCACGCTCGAGATCCTCGCCGGTGAGTGTGGCAGGGAAGAGACGACGCCAGAGGCTCATAAGTGATGACAGTACGCCGGACCGGGAGCGCCTCACGGCGCGTGGCCGCTCGAAGCGGCTAATTGTGGGACCCGGGGCTGCCGCGGCCCGACGTACTGACGACGTAAGTCTAACCCGTCAGGCCAGCGCGTGCCCGAGTTCGAGCTGTCCGGCGCGCTCGAGCTGCTCGGCGAGGGTCATCATCCGCACCGTTTCCGTGGTGCTCGGCCCTGACGGGCCGGGAGGCAGCGACGCGCGGCCGGTGGCGACCACCCGCGCGAACGCCGCGGCGCGCAGCAGCACGTCCGCGAAGTCGCGCTCCGCGATGCCGCGCAGCACCTCGTCGACCATCCGGCGCAGCTCGTCGGGACCGGGCGGGTCCGCGACCCCGGCGACCACGCGGGCGACCTCCGCGCGGCTCTGACCCGCCTCGAACTCGCGCGCGGCCTCGACCGGGTCGGCGTGCACCCACGAGCGCAGCAGGTAGAGCCGCCACAGCGCGCCGGCGAGCGAGTCGGCGGCCGAGCCGGACCACAGCTCGGCCAGGGTCTCGAGCCCCTCGGAGTCGGCGAGGTGCAGCACGCGGTCGGAGATGTCGCTGTCGTCGCTGTCATGTGCGCCGCGCACCAGGAGCGTGGCCGCCCGGTCGGCGGCCTCGCTGAGCTGCATGGGGTCCGTGCCGCTCTCGATCGCCTCGAAGAAGCCGGCGCCGGGGGTGCTCGGCCGATGGTGCGGTCGCATCGCCACAGGCTACTGCTGCCCTCTTGCCCGGCGCGGAGAACCGCCGGGTCAGGCCGAGGCGGCGCCGGCCACCGTGAAGGCCTTGCGGAGCCGCTGGTCGCTGATCGGGTGGGCGGTGCCGAGACTCTGGGCCCACAGCGACACGCGGTACTCCTCGAGCATCCAGCGGATCTCGCGCAGAGCCGCGCCGGGTGGCCGACCCTCGGGGAGCGCCGCCACCTGGTGCAGGTAGGCCTCCTGGTGCGCGGCGACCTGGTCCATCAGCTGCCGGTCGCGGCCGATCTCGCCCGCGGTCGTGAGTCGCGCGCGGCGCTGCTCGACGGCGGCGAGGTAGCGCGGGTAGTGGCGCAGCCGCCTCAGGCCGGCTTCGCCCAGGAAGCCGTCGTGCACCAGCCGCGACACCTGCGCCTTCATCTCGGTGAGCGCCGGCAGGGCGGGCAGCTCGGCCCGGCCCGAGAGGGCGCGCTCGGCGGACCGCCAGGCGTCGAGCACGCGGAGCAGGTCGTGGACGCCGGCCTCGACCCGTGACCGGTGGCCGTCGCTGACGGCCGCGCGCAGGGCGTCGTACTCCGCCTCGGAGCGGGCCGGCGGGCGGGCGTCGACGACGTCGACGACGGCGGCGCGGTCGAGGTCGGCGAAGAGCGCGGCGACGGAGGAGTACGGCGAGCCGACCAGCGCGAGCCGCTGGCGCTGGTCGAGTCCGTCGAGCACCGCTCGCTGGGTGTGCTCGCCCAGCGCCAGGGTGAGCAGCCGGACCACTCCGGGCCGGTGGCGGGAATCGGCCTCCTCCTCGGACCCGAAGACGCCGAGGCCGACCGTGGTCCCCTCGTCGGTGAGGGCGGGGAAGCCGCGCACCTCGTGGCCGGCCCGGGTGTGGGTGAAGGAGCGCTCCAGCGTGCCGAACGTCCACGTCGTCTGCCCCGTGGCGGCCCGTCCGGTGTCGGCCGCGACCTCTGCGATGGCGCGGGCGAAGCTCGGACGCAGCGGCGCCTTGAGGGCCTCGAGGTCCTTGCCGCGCGCCTGCTCTCGGCCGCGGTCGTCGACGACGCGGAAGGTGGGCCGCAGGTGCTCCGGCACCTTGGCCCAGTCCCAGGCCTCCCTCGGCACGACCACGCCGGTGCTCGAGCGCAGGTGCCGCTCGAGGGCGTCGAGCAGCGGCTCATCCCCCGGCGGCGCCGCCCCCAGGAACGCGCGTGCCGTGTTCGGCGCCGGGACGAAGTTGACCCGCAGCGGCTTGGGCAGGCTGCGGATCAGGTGCGTGACCAGCTCCTCGCGCAGGCCGGGGACGTTCCAGGAGAAGTCGTCGTCGTCGACCCGGTTGAGCGTCGCGACCGGGACGTCGATGGTCAGTCCGTCGTCGGCCGACCCCGGCTCGAAGTGGTAGCGGATCTCGAATCGCAGCCCCGGCTCACCCGCGGAGTCACCGCGCCACTGCGACGGGAAGTCGGCCTCGCGGACCTGCGCGGCGGTGTCGTGGGTGAGCATCTGCGGGTCGAAGGTCAGCAGCTCGGGGTGCTGGTGCCGCTCGCGCTTCCACCAGCTGTCGAAGTGGGCGCCGCTGACCACGTCGGTGCCGACGCGGGCGTCGTAGAAGTCGAAGAGGGTGTGCTCGTCCACGACGATGTCGCGGCGACGGGCCCGGTGCTCGAGCTCCTCGGCCTCCCGCAGCAGCTCCAGGTTGCGGGCGTAGAACCGGTGCCGGCGGGTGTGCTCCTCGGCCCACTCGCCGTAGACCAGCGCGTGCCGGATGAACATCTCACGGGCCAGCTCGCGGTCGACGGAGCCGTACTGCACCAGGCGGTCGGAGACGAGCGGGACGCCGTACAGGGTGACCCGCTCGTAGGCGAGGACGGCGGCGCGCCTCTTCGACCAGTGCGGCTCGGAGAAGGTGCGCTTCACCAGGTGGGCGCCGATCCGCTCGGCCCACTCGGGCTTGATGGCGGCGTTCTGCCGGGCCCACAGCCGGGAGGTCTCGACCAGCTCGCCGGCCATCAGGAACTGCGGGCTCTTCCCGCGCAGCCCGCTGCCGGGGAAGATCGCGAACTTCGCTCCGCGGGCACCGAGGTACTCCCGCATCGGCCTGCGCTCTCCCGCCTTGGTGCCCGCCTTGGTGCCCGCCTTGCCGCGCTCCTTCTCGCGCTCCTCGAGGGCGCCGACGTGGGAGAGCAGACCGGACAGCAGCGCCTGGTGGATGCCGTCGGCGTCGTACGGCGCTGGGGTGCCGTCCTCCCCGCTGGTCGAGGTGCGAGCGGAGCGAGCCTCGAGATCCGGCGTTCCGCGGGCTCGAGGTGAACCCCCTTTGCCGAGGTCGATCTTCATCTCCTTGCACACCTGGCGGAGCTGGCTCTCGAAGTCCTGCCACTCACGGACCCGCAGGTAGTTGAGGAACTCGCGGCGACACATCCGGCGGAACGCGCTGGAGGAGAGCTCGCGCTGCTGCTCCTTGAGGTGACGCCACAGGTTGAGCCAGGCCAGGAAGTCCGAGGTCTCGTCCTTGAACCGGGCATGCAGCTGGTCGGCCTGCGGGCGTTGCTCGGCTGGTCGTTCGCGCGGGTCCTGGAGGCTCAGGGCGGCCACGATCACGATCACGTCGCGCACGCAGCCGAGCCGCTCGGCCTCCAGCACCATCCGACCCAACCGCGGGTCGATCGGCAGCCGGGCCAGCCGGCGCCCCACCTGGGTGAGCCGGTGCTTCTCCGCCGGTTGAGGAGGTTGCCCGGCAAGCGTCTCGAGACCCGTTGGCTCCATCGCGCCGAGCTCCTCGAGGAGCTGCACGCCGGCGGTGACGTTGCGGCGGTCGGGCGGCTCGACGAACGGGAAGCGGGCGACGTCGCCGAGGCCCAGGGAGGTCATCTGCAGGATCACCGAGGCGAGGTTGGTGCGCAGGATCTCGGGATCGGTGAACTCCGGCCGGCCCTGGAAGTCCTCCTCGTCGTACAGGCGGAGGCAGACAC
>Ga0136611_10000520_pt1 | contig 25433 bp, 16 predicted proteins | sample AntDrymUQ2232306_2_FD_106645 | JGI IMG/M metagenome (GOLD analysis project Ga0136611, IMG submission 106645) | Polar desert sand microbial communities from Dry Valleys, Antarctica - metaG UQ223 (23.06) | ecosystem: Environmental > Terrestrial > Soil > Desert | place: Antarctica: Dry Valley...
CACCGTGACCGGACCGGTGGCGTGCGCCAACTGCGGCGCGAGCCGTTCGAAGAACCCGGCGTACAGGCGGCGGGCCGTGTCCCTGCTGTTGTTCCAGCCGTGCGAGAAGACGATGAGGTCGGTGAGCGCCTGGTCTGCGATCTCCCCGACCGCGGTGTCGACGTCCGCGTCGGGATCGCCCTGCGCGTCGAAGACCAGCTCCCAGAACGGCAGTCCGGCGATGGTGTCGGTCATCGAGGCCCCTCATGTGAGACGTGCGGTGTGTGATGTCAGGAAGAGGGCTCAGACGTGCTGTAGCGCGCGCATCAGGTCGAGCAGGCCGGCGCCTTGGAAGGTGGTGTCGCGACCGAGCGGGGTGGCCGACTCGATGAAGATCCGCTTGATGTCCTCCGGCCGGCCGATGAACTCGCGCCGGACCGACAAAAAGGCGGCGACGGCGCCGGACACGTGCGGGGCGGCCATGCTCGTGCCGCTCTCCTCCACGTACACCGCGGCGTCCTGCTCTCCAGCGCTGAGCTGCACCGCGGCGCGCCTGGTACCGGCGGCTGCCGAGGTGATCCGCTCACCAGGGGCCACCAGATCCGGCTTGCGCCGGCCGTCGCCCGTCGGTCCCTTGGAGGAGAAGTAGGACACGCCGTAGGTGTGCGGCATGTCGCGGTGCGTGGAGCCGACGGTGATCGCCCGATCGGCGTTGCCCGGGTCGTTGATGGTCATGCCGAGCCCAAACTGCGCCACCGTGCTCAGCGTCGGGTTGAGGGTGCCGAAACCGGAGTTGCCGGCCGCCACCACGACGACGACGCCGGTACGGACCAGCTTGTCGACCTCCTGGCACAGCGGGCTCTTGCCGCACGCGAACCAGGCCGGGTCGAACTCGTAGCCGATGCTCAGGTTGACCCCGTGGATGCGCGGCAGCTTGTCGCTGGTGGCGTTGACCTCGCGCACGTAGGCCAGGGCCTGGATGACCCGGCTGACCCGGCTGTGCAGGTTCCCTCCGGCGCCGAGGACCTTCAGGCTGACCAGCTTGGCGCGCGGCGCCATGCCGGCCAGCCGCAACCGGGCGTCCTCCACCTGCCGGGGTGCCCGGATGGGTTCACCCGGGTTGTCGATGTTGTAACGGCTCTCGGCCACGACCACGCGACCGTCCTGCGCTGTCCACTGCTGGAGCCCGCCGGCGATAATGGCCGCCACGTGCGTGCCGTGCCCGTCGTCGTCCTGCAGGGCACCCTGCTCGCTCGGGGGGCCGGGGCCGGTGAAGCAGCGGTGCAGGCCGCTCACCGCCGGGTCGGTCAAGGTGCCGAAGCCCTCGAAGTGCGGGTGATCGCCTTGGATGCCGGAGTCGACCACCGCCCAGACGATGCCGTTCCCGACACTGTTGAACGAGCGCTGGGCCGCGTCGGCCTTGATCGTGACGACGGAGGCGTCGATCAGCGGCTGGACCTCGAAATCCGGCCAGATCCGGTAGGTGCAGCGGTGCGGCCAGGCGAGTTGCGCCGCGTCGGCGGACACCAGCCGCTTCATCTGAGCCATCGACAGGTCCCCGATGGCGTACTCATCCGCCAGCCGGGTCAGCCCCTGCTCGCTGCCGGTCACTCGGCGCCACAGCTCGCCCAGCCGCGCGAAGGCCTCCCGCGGGCCCCCTTCAAAGGCCAGATTGAGCTCGATCATCACCGGCAACAGGACATCGTCGACATCAGTCGCCGGGGCCGTGGCGCCGGCGGCGTCCGCGGCGGCCCGCAGCGGGGGCGAGATGACGCCCGAGACCAGGACCGGCTGCCCGCCAGGCGACCGGGCCTGTCCCGACGGCGTCGCCGGGCGCGGCACCTTGGCCAGGCGTCGCCTCGCGGACTTCAGGGCCTGCTCACCCGCCGGGGTGAGCTCCCACCCGACGGCCAGACCGTCAGCCTGGAGCTGCGCCAGAGCGGCCTGCACGCGGTGGTGCCAGCTGGGACGGTCGCCGGTGTAGGCCCGGTCCCCCGGCTCGAAGTGGTCGGCCTGACTGACCGCCACCTCCACCAGCAGATCCGTATCACCAGCCGGGGTCGCACCGCCCCCCAGCGCAACGAGAACGCGGTCCGACCAGCTCTCCGGCTGCATGTCCGCACAGTAGAGCCGCCAGGGGCCTGATGTCCGCACTCTCAGCCTCACTGCGGGCTGGATGCTCAGGCCGCGGTGGTCGCACATGCCGCCGCCCGAGTTCGGCGCAGCCGCCTCTGCGATCGAGCTGTATGTCGTGTCGCGCCGGAGGGGGCGCTCGAGGCCGCAGGGCGACGTAAGTGACGGGAACCCCCGACGACCCCAACAACGGGGGGACGTGAGGACGAGACTTCGTGGAGCAAGCAGGTGCTCGTGGGCTGTCGTAGTGCGCAAGACTCACGGGGTGACGTTGACGACGATCGATCTGAGAGTGCAGTAAAACCAAAGCAGTGTTGACGCCAACATCGTGCTGTGAAAGGGGCAGCCAGAGCGGCGTGATGGCGAACCTGCGGCCAAGTGGAGACCACGCATACGTCGTGCTTGAGGACATAGGTGACCAGTGGGAGCCGGTTCTCTTCGTGGACAGCGGCGAGGTGCAGACTTGGGAGCGGGAGGCAGGTGCCGACGGACGCTCACTGCGCGTCTTCACCTCAACGACGTCGAGTCCGCACTTCCGTACGTAGCCGTAACGGCACCTGCTCACGCGAGGTGCATTGGACTGTCGGAATCCTCTGTGAGGGGTCGTGCCTGGCGTGCGCCATCGGTGCAACGTTGGGACGCGCGCTCACGCACTAGTAGTCGGCAGCACGACCCGATCTCGGAGGCGATCCGCGAACTCATGGTCGAGGATCAGCAACCACGCAACGGCCCATGCTGGTCGGTGTTCCGCTGCTGACCGTCGAGCCGTGACCATTCTATAGCAGGCCCCAGTCCGCAGCATGGTGACTTGCGGTAAGAGCGCGCGCTTCGACTGCCTTACAGGGGCGGGCGGTGCTCTGCTCCCGTGGTCCCGCAGGCGGCGCCTGAAAAAGTCCGCCAACTATGCCCGTTGCTCCGCCCGGCGGACAGGCTGACGAGGCCCGCGCGCCCTTGCTCGACGCCCGACAGTGCTGGATCCTTAGCCAGCGGGAGGGGGGCCACGATGGCCGAGATAAGTGATGAGCCACCCGCCTTGGTGCGACAAGACCTAGACCGCCTGATGGTCGCCCTAACCGACGCGATCCCCCGCAAGCGGGCTGGGAACTTGATGCTGGCCAGTTGGAACATCCGGGCCTTCGGCGGGCTCGCCGTAACCTGGATGACAGGGCCAGACGACTCTCCTAAGCGGGACTGGCACGCCGTGCACTGCATCGCCGAGTTCGTTCGCCGCTTCGATGTCGTCGCAGTCCAGGAGTGCCGGGCTGACCTGACCGCGCTGCGCGCCCTCATGACAGTGCTGGGGGATCGGTGGGCCTTCCTGGTCACCGATGTGACCAGGGGCGGCGCGGGCAACGGTGAGCGCCTTGCCTTCATCTTCGACACCAAGCGGGTCCAGCTCAGCGGGCTTGCCGCGGAACTTGTCGTACCGACAGACAGCGCCCCAGGCGCCATCACCGACAACGCCTTTGACCGCCAGTTCGCCCGCACCCCCTACGCGGTCAGCTTCCGAAGGGACAAGAGTGTTTTCGTGCTGGTCAGCCTGCACGTGCTGTGGGGCAAGAAGCCTGCAGACCGGCTCGGCGAGCTCTCTGCCATCGCGCAGTGGCTGGCTGACTGGGCGAAGAAGGAGAACGACATCAACCAGAACCTCATCGTACTAGGCGACTTCAACATCGACCGCTTAGGTGATTCGCTCTACGGGGCCTTCGTCTCCACCGGCCTGTGGCCGCCAACTGAGCTCAACGTCGTCCCGCGCACCCTGTACGCGTCGCCAACCAAACCGCACTTCTACGATCAGATCGCGTGGTTCACCGACACCACCAACCTCAGCGGGCGTCTGACCCTGGGCTACCGCGGACGCGCGGGAGGGTTCGACTTCCGCCCGCATGTGCTCCGAGGTATAGACAACACCGCCCTGTCCTGGCGGCTCAGTGATCACCTGCCGCTCTGGGTGGAGTTCACAACTTGACCACGAACTGTGCACTCGCAGGCTTCGCCTGCCACCCCTGTCAGGGGCCGCTCACCACGCTTGGTGCTGTAGAGCCACATTGCCGCTGGGTGCGATGGGGACCACCCAGGGCGCCGGCCGTGCGTCTCGCGAGCGGCGCCTGGCCCGTCTCGGTTTGTGTCGTTGCCACGGCTCGACGCAATCGTCCAGGGCTCGGGCTGAGATCTCATGTCTCGCCGGGGTTGTTGCGAGACGGCTCAGGTGCCACAACCTGGTCGCTGAGTTCGGCCAGCGGGGCGGCTCGGTGGACCAGCCGCTGGGATTTGGAGTAGTCATGGCCGACGAGAATGGCAACCTGGTCGACGAGACTGCGCGCACCGAAGCACCGGCGGTCGAGGACGAGGATACCGACGTCGATCTCGCCCCCGACGACGCTCTCGACGCGCCGTCCGACCTGCCTGATGCCGGCATCGAGGACGACAGTGGCTTCCTCGAAGAGGTGATCGACGACGGCCATCCGCTGCTGGAGATGGACGAGGGCACCCGCGTCGGGGTCGGCGGTCTGGAATGAGCGCCGCGGATGTCATCACGAGGTTGAAGGCGATCGAAGCGGCCGAGCTTGGCACCGCCCGTTCCCCATTGGGCAGCAATACCGTCAAGTTTAACACGTCCTACTACGGCCGCGGCGTGCGCGGCAAAGAGTTCAAGTGGTGTGTTGTCTTCCAGTGGTGGTGCTTTCAGAAGGCTGGCATCTCCACGGCGATCTTCCCGAAGTCGGCCGGCGTCTTCGCGGTGCGCGACTGGTACAAGAAGCGTGACGGCTTCCATCGCACGCCGGTAGTCGGCGACCTTGCTATCTACAAGGTCAGTCACATAAATTTTGTCGAGAAGCTGCTCGCGGGCAACCGGATCCAGACGATCGAGGGCAACTTCAACGACAGGGTGGTTCGGCGAGTCCATCGCGCCGACGCCGCGGAAATCGAGGGCTACTGCCGACCCGCGTACGAAACGGTCGCGGTGGCCGACCCGCCGCTCTCTGGCGGCACCACGGAGGCGATCTTGAGAGCATTGCCGAGGCTCGAGCGCAAGGACAAGGGCGCCGACGTCAAGAGGTTGCAAGGGTTGATCATCGCTAACGGGCACGCGTTAAAGGGGTCGGTGAAGGCGGACGGCACCTTGGACGGCGAGTTCGGTGACGGGACCGAGAAGGCTGTGGTCAAGCTCACGGGCTCGAAGGTCGTCGACGGCGCGCAGTGGGCGAAGCTGTTGGGCGTCTAGCTTTCACGCCGGCGTGCCGGACGCGGTGCGGGTGCTCGACGCCTTCCACGTCGTGCGCCTCGGGCGGGCCGCGGTCGACGACGTCCGGCGACGCCGCCAGCAGCAGACTCCTGGTCGGTGGGGGCACCGCGATGATCCGCTCTACCGCGGTCGCCGGCTGCTGCGCCGAGGCTTCACGACGCTGAACGGGCGGCAGTGGACAAAGCTTGAACTCACCCTGGTCGTGGGCGACCCGAGCGGGCAGCTGACCCAGGCATGGATGGCCGCCCGGGAGCTCCAGCTGCTCTACGCGCGCAGCCACGACCTCGCTGACGCAAAGCAACGGCTGTGGCGGGTCCTGGACCGCTGCGCCCGCTCCGAGGTCCCCGAGCTGCTGCGCCTCGCGCGCACGATGAATGCCTGGAGCGAGGAGCTCCTGGCCTACTGGACGCCCACCGGCCGCCGCGGTGTGAGCAACGGCCTGACCGAGGCCACCAACGCCCTGATCAAGGAGGTCAAGCGCGTCGGGCACGGCTTCCGCAACTTCGAGAACCACCGACTTGGACTGTTGCTCGCCGTCGGTCTGGACTGGCGAACCGTGCACTGGCAGGCTTCGCCTGCCATCCCGATCATGGGCCGCTTGTCGTACGCGGACACCGCTCACCCACGCTTGGTGGCGTAGAGCCTGATTGACGGTGGATGAGGCCAGGCCATGAGCGCTCCCAATCCCCTGATCCGATGACGGGATTAAGTCGGGCGGCCCAGCCGTCCCCTATGGTCGTTCCTGGCCGCACCGGATTGCTCTTCCATAAGCGGGCCTGCAGGCACCTTTCGCAATTGACTCACTGCTTGCCCTCGGCGCGTATCTCCCTCAGGATGTGCCCGCGTGTGGCGCCCAAGACGATCCAGCGAAAGACGGTCGGGTCATGACGGACAGAACCGGCGCTGGGCGCCGCCGAGGGCCCCAAAGGGCCTTGTTATCGTCAATCGCCAGACCCGCGACGGCACGACCGTGGTCCGCCCGGGCTCGTAAGACAGTTGCGGGTAACGCAGCCGGACAAGCGACCCACCACACGGCGAACTTGACACTGGTTCAGCTTGCCGAGCGGATCCTCGCCGCCACGGCAGTCATCGGATCGTCCGTTTACGTACTATCGCAGGCCCTTTACATTGAGTTCTACGACGACTTTGGCGTCCGTCCAGAACAGGTCGGCTTAGACCGCACTGCAGTCCTGTCCCGAGCTGCGTGGTTCGCATTGGCTGTGTTCATTGTGGCTACCGTCTTCATCTGGCTCGGAACGACCTTTGCTTTGCCGTCCTGGCCGAGGCTGCCGACGAAGATCTTCGGCTTGCTCGCGATGGCTGTCGCTTTGCTCGCTCTCGTCGGCTACGTGCAGCTTCGCTATCACGTGGAGGCTTTGGCGGAGGACGTGACGAAGGGACGCAGCGTCGCAGGCATAGCGTGGATCGTGCCGTTGATTGACGTCCGCGCCCACCCGGCCCGCGTCACCTGGCTTGACGCCACTACGAGCACTGATCCTCCTACGCCCCTTGGCGAGGTCATGTACCTCGGGCGTGGCGACATGCTGGCCGTCTTCTACACAGAGGCCTGCTCCAGCATCCTTTTGCCAGCCGACAGGCTTCGCATAGAACTGCTTGATCAGGGGCCGGAGACCAGCCCCGAGGACAGGCAACTCGACTGGGATCCGAGAAAGTGCAGTCAGTAAGACGAGACGCGGGCGCTCCAGACCGACGGACGGGGCGCGGCACCGCGGAGGAAAGCGGGCGGCATCGGCAACTGGGACACCGGCGCGGCGCCAGTGTTCGACCTGCCTGAAGCGCGGGCGGCGCTGGCGCCGTGAGAGGTGGCGCGGGCGCTGCCACCGAAGATGACCCGTCTCCTGCGGCATGTGGCGCTGCTGTCGACCGAGGTGGCCGTTGCAGACCCCGAGGCGGCGGACCTCGACCGGCCTGGTCGATGTCAACGAGAGGGCAGTAGCCGACGCCCATTTTCTGGTACGTCTGGCTGCTGCATCGGGTCGCCGACGGGCTGCCGCTCACCGCCGAGGGTTAGCTGCCACCCAAGGTCGTCACCGAGTCAATGGACGCTGATCAGCCGCAGCTCCGATCGACCGGCAAGTGGAACCGCGAGGACTTCACCAAGCCCGTCCGCCGCCTGCGCGCCTCCGCCCAACTGCGGGGCTCCTGCGCGTCAACCGTGTCGAGTCCTCGTGACCAAGGCGGGCACCAGAGGCCTGAGTCAGGCGCGGCGTGACAAGAACGCCCCAGAGGAGCAGCATGGTGAAGCCCCGACGGGCTGCCGAGCCGCTGGCAGCGACCGGGCACCACAGTTTGGCGATGACATGGCTGGCAGCAAGTCTCTCTTGCGAACGGTGCAGGACCGCCTGCAAGAGCTCTTCGATACCCTGCCGGGCGAGCAGGCCGACGTGCTGGAGGCGGTGCTCACACGGACTCCGCAGGAAGAGGTCCGCGACGGACCGGTCGGCGACGGCGACGGCGACGACAGAGCCATCATCATCGTCGGGGGTCGGGCTAATCGCTGGTTTCTTTTCGACGTGAGCGATGTGCTGTTGAATCCCCAGCCCCTGCCGCCGGAGCCGCCCGACCTGCCCGACGGGATTCGCTGACCACGGCGGAGCCGTGCGTCAGCTGGGCGCCAGCTTGACGGATGGGAACGTGATCCGAACGTGGCCGTCCATGTGCGCGAGCGGCGTGGTTCCTCCGGACGGCCACGTGCGCGACGCCGAGCATGCGGTCGTCGCCGTGCATCAGTCAGGCGTGCTCAGGGCGATCGTGTCGACGGCCACGTCACAGTAGACGGAATGTGCGCGGGTGAGCGCCGTAGGCACAAGGGCCTGCGGAGAACGCTTGCATGGGTTAGAGGTGCGCTTCCAGGGCGAGCCGCTTTGAAGGCCAACGACCCCGGGGCGCGTCGATCGTCATGCCCCAGGCGTGGCCGAGACGTGCGGAGGGCCTGCCCGGCCGGCGCACTCCAGAGCGCGGCAAGGCGGCGCGGCTGGGTCCCGGCGACCTACGGAAGGCTGTCGTACGTGTAGAGGGCTGCGACGTCCAACATGTCGGCCGGCGTGGTGACACCGCTAGTGAGGATTGAGTGGAGCGGATCCGAGAGTCGGTGTCCGGCCAGCTCCGGCGGAGCAATGTCTGGGGGCTCGTAGCGGCGCCCGTGCGTGGTCTGCCAGGACTCCCATATGCGGTCAACGGCGGCGTGGTTGAGGTAGAAAACCGGATCGTTTGGCGAGGTCGCCAGACCCATGTCGCCCCCGACCCAGACGTGCACCCGGTTGTGCAGTTGCAGCCCGGGATTCCATCCTTCGAGTTGGTTTCGGAACCCGGACGTGGCGCTGTCCCAGTTCGGCGCGTCGTACTCGTCCTCCTGCAGGGCCGCGAGCACGTGCGCTGACGTGGGCAGCGTCGGAGCCCTCGGGTTGAGGCCGAGTGCCCGGCGTAACGGACGGTCGGTGGCGCGCAGTCTGCTGGTGGAGTCGGAGGCGACGCGGACGGCGAACTGGCCGGCTCGGAAGGGGCCGGTGATCACTGGTGACCCGCTGCCCCCGATCGCCATCGCGCTCCAAAGAAGCGACGTGGCGCCCTCGTCCGGTGCCGACCAGTCCCAATACGGCAGAGCGACCGCGTCGTCGCCCAGGACCCGCTGCAGCTGGAGCTCCATCAACAGCAACATGAGCCGGTGCCACGGCAGGAACACCGGCCCGTTGTGGGCGGCGTTGCGATCGAGCTGGCCCGGCGGGGTCATCCGCATCATGGCCAGGTGGTGCCAGACCACGAACAGGTCGTACGTCGAGACTGGGACGGACGGGCCGGAGATCCCGAAGTCAGCAGTCGTCGGACCAAGATGCTCGTCCTTGAGGCGCAACACTCCCGCCACGAAGGCGTCCAGGTCATCGGTCGCGCTGAGGACGTCGCGGCGTACCACAGTCATGGCGTCCCTCTCAGTGTTCGTGCGGACCGTGCGTGTGGTCTCCCCGAACGTGCTGGGCCCCCGTCTGGTCACCGTGCGGGGGCTCCGCAAGCGGCGTGCTGTCACCGAAGTCGTCGGGAAAGGTGTCAATAGCGTCTTTGACCAGGTCCACCGTCGAGGCGTAGTCCCGGGTAGGCAGACCGTGATAGTGCACACGCCCCCCGTTGTTTACCGCGGCAGAGATCGCGAACGGTCGGCCGTCGACTGTGATCCGGTAGCCGGTGCGGATCTCGATGTGGTGACCGTGGTGGGTTGCCGTGCGGACCGACTCGTCGGCGCCGTGTGCATGCGCGTCGCCCGCGTGCTGCAGGTCGGCGGCGTGCTGACGGAGCGCCCGACGGATGGCCTCGGCCTGGGACGCTGCCTTCCAGTCGAAGCCGGTCACGCCCGGCCTCCACCTGGGGTCCGGCTGAGCCGGACACGGATATCGCCGGTCATGGCTGACTCCACGCTGACACACCGCCTCTGGACACGACGCACCCCTATATGACGCACCCGCGTCGCGACGATTCGCGCTTCGTCGTTGCGTGTCAAGGTATTCCGCTGGCGCCGGTCCGCCTCCTGCGTGACCGGTGGGACTGCTGCGGGGCTCGTTGACACTCCATCTGTGGGACGTTGTCTTGCAGGAGAGATGTCGCTGCGCCCAAGAAGTGTTCGCCACCGTTCAAGCGTGACGTCGTCCGTGTCGCCCGCCGCCGCAACCTGCGCAGCGCTCCTCGGACACGGTCGTCAAGGTGTGGAGGGGCTGTGGCCACGTCCCGCACTGGGACCAGCCCGCCCGCGTGATCGAGCCTGAGCCACACCGCGCAGCAAGCTGAAGGTCAGCGCACCCCGCAGGCCGTCGCGAGCGGGAGCCACGGTGCGGCGCAGTTTTCCGGGACTTGTCGTTGCGTGGCCGGCTCGCCTGTGGACTACGGCCGCGCCAGTGCGTGAACTCCCTACGCCCGAGGGCGACGGTGCAGAGGGCGGTCCCTGTCACGTTGAGGATCGCGGCTGCCCGACTGTCCGCTCGCACGCGCGAAGCGCCGCATGGCCAAGGAGGACCCCCAACCGTCGCGGGGCGGCCACGCTGGTCCGTCGACGCGCTCCTCAGCGCCGAGGCCCCCGAGGCCCCACCAGCCGACTGGCTCGCGCCAACTGGCCGAACTCGTCCTTCAGCGTGATGAGAGTCCTCGTTGACTCCACGATGGCGGACTGGAGCGGCTCGAGCGTCTGGTAGGTGGTCCACACCCGCTTGCGCGCCTGTGGGTACTTCTCCTCGAACACAAGGTCCAAGACCAGCTTGGCATCGGAGCTGAGCTCGTCGGCCAGCTCGCCGAGCTGCCGGAACAGGGTGCCGTCCACGTCGGCCAGCGCGCCGGGGCCGAGGAACGCCCGCTCCATCTCCCGTTGCTCATCCCGGTTAAGCACCTTCGAGAACCACTTCTTCAGGTAGTTGTCGTAGATCAGGAAGATCTTGTAGCAGTCGCCACGCCCTTGGTCCACCTGCACCCGAAGCCCTCCGCCGGCGACGCTCAAAAGCTCTCGCGAGCTCTTGGTGAGCCCGTCCGGATCGATCGCGAGGCTGGCGTAGCTCGTGAACGCGGAGTCCACGACCGCGTACGACTTGAGGATCTCGTCCAGTGCCATCGAGAGCTTCAGCGCCGCGACGTCGGGTCGTGCCCGCAGCTTGCCGATGAGCCTGGCCACGACGCCGAGTGCCTCATCAGTGGTCTTCACCGCGCCCAGCGCCGTCAACGGATCCACCACTATCACTACCTCCGCCAGGTGCCTGCCCTGCGCCACTGCCGTGGCCACGGGGCCCGATCGAGGTGCTGCGTTCGGCCGGATGCAGCCGCCTACCCAGTGTCGACCCGAATGCAGTACCCGTCGAGCCTCGAAACAAAAAAACAGAGCATTGACGATCCATCGGACCGGGAGGAGCATCCATCACTTCGCAGCGAAGTAGGCGTGGTTGTGCCCCTTGACTCCGTACCTCTGCCCATCGCATCCCTGCCGGGCATCGTCGCAGGACCTGTCCTGCGACGTCTGACGAGCGCCGATGTGAGCGTGTGGGTGGCCGTCATCGACGCCCGCGCGATCACGATTAAGGTTCGAGAGCGCGGAGGCGGCGCCGAGGCCGCCGTGACGACGTCGCCGACGAGGGTCGGCTCGAACCTGTGGATGGTGGTGTTGACCGCGCCGGCGCCGGGTGGCGCGTTCACCCCGGGCGCCACGTACGAGTACGAGCTCGACGCGGCGTGGACCGTTGACCGTCCGATCTTCTGGGGCGACCTCAGCCTTCCCGGCTCGAGCTTGCCGACCTTCGTCGCTCCGCCGAGCGATCCGGACGACCTGGTGATCGCCCACGCCTCGTGCCGCAAGCCGCACGGCGGCGGCCGCGACGGGCTGGCCCTGCTGATGGATGAGCTCGAGGTCCGGCTCACCGGCACCGCTGCGCAGCCACACCTGCTCGTGCTGTCCGGGGACCAGATCTATGCCGACGAGGTCGGGCACCCGTTGATGCCGAGGATCCTGCGGGTGGCCATTGACCTGGTCGGGATCGACGAGTCCGACGTGTTCGGGGCGCCCCCACCGATCGGCGGTCGCGGCGCAGGAACCCGAGCCCTCGGGTACACCGGCGCGACAGCGAACCACCTGTGGTCATTCGGTGAGTACGTCGCGATGTACCTGCTCACGTGGTCGCCCGTGCTGTGGGCGACCACCCTCCCGACGTTCCCCCCACCGACCCCGATCACCATGGCGCCCGACGTCGCACCCGGCGTCACCGAGGAGTCGTGGAACGCCGATCAGTCCGCCATCGCGCTGCACAAGGACGCACTGGGGCAGGTGCGCAAGGTACTGGCGAACATCCCCACCCTGATGATCTTCGACGATCACGATGTCACCGACGACTGGAACATCGACCACGCGTGGGTGGCCCACGTGTACGGCAAGGAGTCGGGGCGGCGAGCCGTCGCCAACGCCCTGCTCGCGTACGTCCTGTGCCAGCACTGGGGCAACAAGCCTCAGGACTTCATCGTCCCGGGCTCCCCCTCGGCGCAGATCCTCACCCACGTGGCCACCGCCGGAGCCTCGGGCACCAGCGTCGCTGCCTCCGTTGCGCCCCTCCTCGGCGTGCCGTCGGCACCGTTGCCTGCTGCACCACCCGCCCGAGCGCTGCGCGATCTCACCGACCCGAGCGCCCTCCGCTACGACGTTCGTCTCGGACCGGCCGAGGGCTGGCCGGTCCGGATCATCCTGCTGGACGAGCGAACCGCGCGCGAGTACCCGGCGTCCGAGGGTCGTGGTGCCCGGGTGTCGATGGCGGCCCTCGAAGAACAACTCCCGGTTCCCACGGACGTTGCTCCGGTCACCGTGGTCGTCGCGGCGTCGCCGATACTGGGCACCGAGCTCATCGAACGCATCCTCCAGCCGCTCATCGACCTGGTGGTGCCGGAGGGGGCACGATTCGCCGACTACGAATCGTGGTCGACGATCCCGGCAAACCATCAGGACCTGCTGCGTCGCCTGAGCGCGCACCACCCGGTCGTCGTGCTGTCGGGCGACGTCCACTACGGCTTCTCCTGCGTGCTCACACGGGTCGAGGCCGGCCTGACGAGCAGGATCGCCCAGTTCACCTCGTCCGCGGCCAAGAACCTCGAGGCCAAGAACTCAGCGATCGGGATGTTCAGCGAGCTGATCATGAGACTCGGGATCGAGCGGTCCCGGCCGACGTCGGGGTTCGCGAACCTGTCCGCTGCCGATCGCGCGCTACTGCTCGCTCCACCTCCGCCGGGCACCAGCCTGGCGTGGGACGACGCCGTCGACGTGCTCAGCGGCCGGGTCGCCCGAGACAGCCGGACGAGCCCCGTCACGCTCGCCAGCCCGGTCGCCACGTCGTACGGCCTGGCCGCGCCGGACTGGACGTACACCATCGAACCGGTCGACGACCCGATGCGCGACTACGACCCCGGGCTTTCCCTCGACGCGCCCTGGACCGGGTGGGATCCCGCCAAGTCATTGCGGATGGCGACTGCACTGCAGGATGCCGACCTAGAGCGGATGTCGCGGATGTTCGTCGGCCTCCCGATGGTGGGCGTCGTACGGTTCGCGGTCAACGGCTCGTCCGTCGAGGTCTCTCAAGAGCTCCGGTGCGCCGTGGGGACGATCGAACCGGCTCCCGCAGCCGCGCGCCACGTCTTGCAGACACGGGCAGTCCTGTCATGACCCAGTCAGTCCTCCGCTTCCTCACCGAGACGGGCACGGAGGCTGTCATCGAGGCGGGCACCCCCAACTTCATGTCGTCCTCGCTCCTGGCCGAGGGCATGCACGCGGCCGACGCCCTGCGCGTCGCCGGCGCGGTGGCCCAGCTGATCAACGACGTCGAGGCGCTCGCCCTGGTCCGCAGCCATGACGACTTCTGCCGTCTGCTGCACACGTGGGGCGATGACCTCGTGGCGCTCGCGGCGGCAGTCCTCGGCACCGTCGCGCCGCCCGGGATGTCGGGGGAGGAGCTCGCCGAGGTTCTGGTCATCGAGATCATCAAGGCGAAGTTCGCGCGCTTGGCCACCGTGCTCACCATCGCGGGCGCGATCGTCGACGAGCCGGGCCTCGGATCGTCGTTCGACCGTGAACGACTGCGCGGTCTCCTGCTCGAAGGGCCGGGCACCGTCAGCGAGGACTTCTGGGACAGCTTCATCGATGCCGCCAACCCCGAGGAGAACGGCGGGGTGCCGGCCCTGCTTGCTGCCCTTCTGGTCCTGGTCCCGCAGGCTCTCGCTGTCGGCGACGGAGACCTCCACCTGGCCGGGCTCGTCCCCCCGCCGGTCGGCCCGGACGGCTCGGACTACTGGCGTCGCCTACGCGACCAGAGCGCCGGCTGGATCTCGGTCACCGTGCCGCTCGAGACCCGCGACAACGCGCTGGTCCTGCCCGAGTCGCCCGATCTCGCAGGCGGATTCAGCCCGGAGGTCGCGATGAGCCTGCTGTTCCGCTCGCAGCGTCGAATGGCCGGGACGAGCAACGTCACCGACTTCGAGATGTGGGTCTACCCGAGCGTCGACGCGGACTCATTCGTGAGACCTGTCGGCGATGCCTTCGTCCGGGTAGAGCCCAGCGTCCCGCTCGGGCTCGGGTACGACGGTAGCTCCGGAACCTGGAATGCCGCGATCGCGCCCCGTGGCCAGTCGCGGGTGAGCGCGGCCACCAACGACGCCGTCATCTCCCTCGGCAAGGACGTCGCGGGAGCGCCCGACCTGACATTCGGTCCACCGGACGAAACCCGATTGACGGTGCGTGACCTCGGGCTCGACCTGCGCTTGCGCCAGGCCGACGAGCCGAGCGTCGAGCTGGTCGGGCGCGCCCACGGATTCGGCATCGTGCTCACCAACCGGTGGTTCCGCTCACTGGGTCTCGGATCGCTGGTTCGCGACGGGCTCACGATCGACGCCGACATCGATGCGCGCTTTTCCGAGGGCGCGGGGTTCAGCCTGGCCGCCGAGGGGGCGCTGGCGACACGTCTGTTGCTCGGCACGTCGATCGGCGCCAAGGGCGTGGCCCTCACGATCCACTCTCTGGTGCTGCGGGTCCCGGTCCGCGCGGACGAGCAGCACTTCGACATTCGCCTCGAGGCGCTCCCCCACTGGTCGCTCAGGATCGGTCCGGCAACCCTCGTGATGGACGGAGCCGGCGCGTGGCTGGGCTGGTGGGCCGATCCACCGGACGGCACCAAGAAGTGCGTGGGCCTCGTGCCACCTACCGGCATCGGTCTCCAGGTCGACGTGCCCGGCGTGGTCTGCGGCGGATTCATCGACTACACCGGAGGCCCCAACGAGCGCTACGGCGGCGTGCTCACCGTCAAGATCGCCCCTCCGGGAGGCCTCCGGGGCGTGACGGTCACGGCATTCGGTGTGCACGAGCTGTCCGGTCGGGAGGGGGACGTCGACCGGCAGCGCACCCTCGTCCTCGTCCTCGGCACCCGGTTCACCCCCGGCGTCGCGTTCGGGCCCGGCATCTTCTGGGTCGGGGTCGGCGGCCTGTACGGGCACCACCGCCGCGCCGACACGAACGCGCTGCGCGAACGGCTGACCTCGGGGGCTGTCGGCAACGTGCTGTTCGCCGACGATCCCGTGCGCAACGCCCCGGTCCTGCTCGGCGACCTCGCCGCCCTGTTCCCGCCGGCCGCCGGCGTCTACGTCTTGGGTCTCACCGCCCGGTTCGGGTGGACGCCGATGTTCGACGACTACCTCGTGCGGGCTGCCGTCGGCGTGCTGGTGGAGTTCGAGGGCGACCGGCTCTCCAAAGTCGTGGTCCTCGGCTCGCTGGTCGTGCACCTCCCCGCGGGGCCGGGGATGAGCCAGGCCAAGCTCGACAAGCTGCTCAACATCATGGTCGACGTGATCGGGGTCGTCGACCGGGATCGCAAGACCGTCGCCATCGACCTGACGATTCGCCAGGGCCGGTTCCTGGAGATCTTCACCCTGAGCGGCGATGGCGGGCTCAGGGCCAGCTGGGGGGACCAGCGCTACCTCATGGCGACGCTCGGTGGGTTCCACCCCGACTTCCATCCGCAACCGGCAGTCTTCCCCCCGCTCAAGCGCATCCTGCTGGCGATCAAGGACGAGGACCTGCCGGGGCCGATCGACAAGCTGAGCGTGTCGGCGTACCTGGCCGTCACGACGAACACGATCCAGTTCGGGGCCGAGTTGACCGCCGAGATCAGCTCCGGGAGGTGGTCAATCGAGGGGAAGATCGGCGGCGACGCCCTCATCGGGCTGCCGTTCTCCTTCGACATCTCGATCCACGGTGGCGTCCACGTGAAGTACCGCGGGCACAGCCTGATCGGGGTCGACTTCAAGGGCGGGATCAAGGGTCCCTCGCCCATCGTGCTGCGCGGCGAGGTGTGCGTCTCGCTCCTGTTCTTCGACGCATGCTGGAGCGACAGCATCCAACTCGGCGGCGGCACCGCCATCGGCGGACCGGTCATCGTCAGTCTCGTCGACCTCCTCGCCGGCGAGCTCGACGCACCCTCGAACCTCACCGCCGGGGACGGCGACGATCGATGGGTGCTCGCCACTTCACCCGAGGCAGCCGCCCGGCCGGTGCTCAGCCCGCTGACCGCCCCCGTGTGGAGCCAGAACCGGGTCCCGCTCGAGGTGCCGATCGAGACGTTCGAGGCGGGCCACCTGGACACGCCCCAGCGCCTCACCGTCACGGCATCGCACCCCACCACGCCGCACCGGGACTGGTTTACTCCCGGTGCGTTCGTCAAGCTGTCGGACGCCGAGGAGATGGCGCTGCCCTCGTTCGAGCAGTTCCAAGCCGGCGTGGTCGTCGCGTCGGCGGCGACCCGCTCCTCATCGGTCACGGCACCCTTCGTCGTCACGGAGATCCGCATCCCCGGCCCACCTGCTCCGAGACCCGGCTTCACCATCCCCGACCAGGTGCTCGACCGGCTGAGCGCGATCGACGCTCCCGTGTCGCTCCGGCCACGACCCCGCCGGTTCGAGCTCGCCGACTCGGCGTTCGTGGTCGGCGTGGCGGGCGCGGTCGAGACCGTGCCCACCGCAGTCCAGGCACGACTCGCGGCCCGTCCGACCCGCGCTGTGGTCCAGCACGCCGCCGACCGGCTGGTGAGCATCTGATGGCCGACGACCTCACCTTCCTCGGCTGGGTGCGGCCACCCGGACACGAGCTCGCCTCGGGGCAGAGCCTGACGCCTGGCCGGATGTCCGCCTCGGTCAGCCTCACCCTCAGTGATGCCGACCGACCGGTGGACGCGCGCACACGACAGGTGTCGTACGACCTCGTCGGCCCGGCGGACGTCACGGGCCTGCGCCCGGGTGCGGTCGTCCGCACCTATCCGACGTCGGGCGCGATTGCCGTCGAGGCGGACAAGGCGGTGTACGCCGAGCTGGCGGCCGCCGACCTGCCCTGGCGCTACACCCTCGATCGGCCGCAGGGCATGGCGTTGAAACCGTGGATCGTGGTCGTGGTCGGGACCACGACGGAGATCGAGGTCCGGGGGGACGTCGTCCGCATCCAGCCGAGTGCACTCGACGCACACCCACTGACACGTTCGGCCACGCAGGCGCATGTCGAGATCGACGCATCCGGCCACTCGGTGGCCCGGCTGATCTCGCCGCGACCGCTCCAGGCCGGTCTGACCCACGTCGCCGCCGTCGTGCCGGTCTTCGACCCGACCGGGCAGCCGTCCTGGCAGACCCCGGCACCTGAGCACGTCGAGCTGCCCGCCTACCACTCGTGGGCGTTCGAGACCAAGACCGGCGGGGACTTCGCCGTGCTTGCCCGGCGGTTGCACCTCGTCGAGCCGGAGGGCGAGCTGGGCACCAGCAGCGTCCAGTACAGCCCCGTACCCGCCAGTGCCGCGATGCCGGTCACAGGGGCACTGACCGCTGCACCGCCGCCTACCGACAGCCTCCCCGATCAGCTGGCCACCGACCTAAAGCGACTCACCGGGCCCGGTGGTACGGCGAACCGTCCCGTCATCGGGTTGCCCGACCTGACGGCCGCCTGGCCGCCGGACGAGACGGAGCCCGTCGCCACCGGGTGGCGGGATGCGTCGACCGACGACTTCAGGGTGCGTGCCGTGGCCGGGCTCGGCGAGCGCGCCGGCGTGGTGCACGCGGACCTGCTTGCCGAACAAGCTGCCCGCATTGCCGGCGCCTACGAGGAGGCGGCCGACCGGCTGCGGCGACTCGCCACCGGACTCCTGGTGTCGCGCTCTCTCTGGCGGCGGCGCGTCCCGACTAACAGAACGGCCCGGCTCGCCTTCGTCGGCCCGGCCCTGCGCAACCTCGCCACGCCGACGAGCTCGATCCCCCAGGCGCTCGAGCATCCCCAGCGCGGGCTGCAGCAGGCACTGTTCTCATCGGCCGCCGCCCGGACCCTGCGGCCACGACCGTCCGACGTGTCGTCCAGTCCGATCAGCACCACCGTGGGCGCGGCCCTCCCGGATGCCGCGGCAGCGCCCGAGGCACCGAGCCGCAGCGGGCCGGGCTCCCTGCACACCGATGCGTTCGCGCGGTCCGTCGGTCGCGCCGCGCTCGACGATGTCGTGACCGGGGCGCTCCCCGACCTCACCCGCGTCCGTGCTGCCGCGACCACGCTCGCCGGCCGACTCGACCGGGGGCGCCTGGACCGCGACACCGAGGCCCTCGTGAAGACCCGCCTCGACCGAGCCCTCCTCGCCCGCGCGGATGCTGGCGTGCCGCTGCTCCCGCTGCTCGGGCTCCTCGATGGCGACCAGCCGCTCACGCGCGGCCGGGCCCGGCGCTTGGCGAGCGCCATCGACGCGCCACCCGACAGCGATGATCTCGCGGCCATGGCCGCCATGCTCAGCAAGCAGCCGGATGCGGCCGTGGTCACGGCATACGACCTAGCCGCCGCGAGCGACGCGATAACGGCCGAGTTCGATCCGACCGGCCCCCGCTCCTCGCTGATCGACCGGGGCCTGGCCGGCATCAGCGACGCCGGCACCGTCCTCGGAACGCTACCGACCGGGCCCGTCGAGATGGCGCCTGACCTGCAGCTGGCCGCGTGGCGATTCCTGCGCGACGACGAGCCCGAATGGCTGCTCCCCGGAGCCACCGGGTTGCCCGAGGACACCGTGGTCGGCCTGACCACCAATCCGGTGTTCGTTGATGCCTTCCTGCTCGGCCTGAACGCGCAGGTCGTGGCAGAGCTGCGGTTCCGCAACCATCCTCTGATCCCGGGGTGGACCCCGGTGCGCACCTTCTGGGACCGGGTCAACCTCGGCAGCGGTCAGACCGACGACGACATCGCGCCGATCGACCAGTGGCCACGGGCGACGGCGTTCGGCGACCCACGGCACCAGACGCCGTCAGCCTCGAGCGCCGACCTCGTCGTCCTGTTCACGACCGCGCTGTTCCGGGAGTACCCCGGCACGATGGTGTCGTTGGTGCCCGCCGCACGCACCGCGTCCGGAGACGCCGACTGGACCGCCGACCCGGTGTTCACCGCTCGCCTGCTGCCCACCTTTCAGGGACGGGTCGCACCCAACCAGACGTTCTTCGGCTTCGACCTCGACCCTGCGCTCGGCAAGGAGCACTGGGTGATGCTGGAGGAGACCGTGAACGGGCGTCGCTTCGTGGCCACCGCGACGACGACCGCGACGAATGGCGCAAGCCTCGCCAAGGACCTGCTTCGGCCACCCCGCCGGGTCCTCATCCGCGGCGACATCCTCCTGGCCGGCATGACGCCGTGACCGCGCCGACGGTCGGAGTCCTGGTGCCGGTCCGCCTGGAGACCCGGTTCGTGCCGCCCACCCCAGCGGCGGGCTGGCTGATGCGCGTGCGGGTCGTCCCGGACGCGGTGTCGATCACGACGCGATCACCCGAGCCGTCGGCGCTCGAGCTCGATGCTGTGGAGGCGATGTGGCGGGAGGCGGGTTCCGCCGACCTCGAGACCGTCACCGGTAAGGTTGCCTGGCGGACGCTCGCGGAGCTCGTGGGTGGCGAGACCGCGGCGTGGCTGGCGCGCACCTTCCCGCCAATGACCGATGCCGGCGGGACCACCACGATCGTCCGGCCGACGAGCGTGCGTACGGGCATGCACGCCCCGAGGCTGAACGGGCTGCCGCCGTCGATGGAGCTCTGGCTCGCGCGGGGTGGCCGACCGCCGCAGCGCGTCTCGACCCTGGTGCCCCTCGTCGACGAGATCGACATCGACCTCGACGACCCGGACAGCACCGACCTGCCGTGGTGGACCTCGTTCACCGAGGCGGTGCGGGTCGGTCTTGCCGCCGAGATCGATCTCGGCGCCCAGGGCGACGATGTCGACGCCCTGTACGTGATCGGGATCGGCGGCGGCGACCCGGGAGCCCTGCTGACCGACCAGGCAGACAGCGGCCGGCTCGGCCTGGTCACCCTCGGCACTGCCACGACGAGCGTCGACGGTGAGGCGACGGCGGCCTTCGGCAACGTCGACACCTGGCGCCGGCTGGCCCACACCCGCGCCACCCAGCAGACGGGCGCCGACGCCGTACGGCTGGCGGTCGGTGGCCCGGGCACGATGCCTGCGGTCATCGGTGGCGACAGCCACCACGACGAGCTCGATCGCGCCCTCGTCGGAGCACTGTGGCCGGCGTTGTGGGGCCACGCGCTTGGTAATCTGTGGGATAGCGGGAAGGGTGCCGACGACCTCGGGGTGTGGGCGGCCCAGAACCTCGTGCCCGAAGGGCCGTTGCCCTCGATCCGGGTCGACACCCAGCCCTACGGACTTCTGCCCGCGACTGCCTTGAGCGGGTGGCGGCCCGCCGCCGGGGATCCGGCGATCGAGACGTCCTTGGTGCCCCTCGTCGCCGACCTGGTCGCCCGGTGGGCCAGCACCGCCCAACGCGCCGCGGGCGCCGTCACCCGTCCGCTGGCTTCACTCGTCAGAAACCCTGCCGCCACAACATACGCATGGCGTTGGATGCTGCCGACCGAGGTCACTTCGGCCGTCGCCCTCCGGTACGCCGACCCGATCGCCAGGGCCGCGATCGAGGGCTGGTGGGATGCGGAGGTGCCCCAGGACCTTCGTTTGTCACCCGGAACGACGGCGACCCGCCGCCTGGTGGCCACCGGGTGGGCCCAGCCGATGGGGGTGGCGGCGGCGGGGTCGGAGGCAGCGCGCGATGATCCCGCCTCAGAGCTCCGGCTGCTCGCGAGAGCCACGGTTACCGAGCTGCTGGATGCCGGCCCCTCCCAGGCTGGTGCTCCAGGCGAACCCGCATGGGGACGCAGCCTGCTGACCGAGCTGGCCCGCCACTCCCTCCTGGCCAGCGCCGCGACCGTCGCCCGCAACGTCGCGGGGCAGCCACGCGCGCTGGTGGAGCCGGTGGCCGTCGACTCCCGCGACGTTAGCCAGACCGAGGTGTGGGCGACGCGTCTGCAGCCCGCCGACCTCCATCCACGCCGGGCCGATCCGGCGGCAACCGTGCACACCACCGTGCGCGACTCCTTGCTGCTGCTGGCAGACCATCGGACCGACGACATCGAACGAGCACTGCACGCCGTGCTCGACACGGCGACGGATCGGATCGACCCGTGGGCGACCGCGATCGCGTGGCGCCGACTCCGGTCGCTGGCGGCCGCGCCGAGATCGCTTGGCGTCTACGCCTGGGTCGACAAGCCCCGCCCGCGGGCGACGGCGCCCGATCACCGCTTCGTGTTAGCACCCTCGCGCGATCAGGCGAGCGTGGCCGCCATGCTGCGCGACCGAGCCCTTCACGACCCTGACGCCTCGGCCTGGGACGTCGATCTGCGGTCAGACGCCGTGCGGGGGGCGCTCCGCCTGGCCAGCGAGATCCGCCAGGGCAGCCATCCCGCGGAGTCGCTCGGACGGATGGTCGAGCGAGTCGTCGGTCAAGTGACCGTCATCGATCGGCTGCGCGACAGCTTCCCGCTGACCTTGAGCGTCAACCATCGCCAGCGGATCAGCCGGGTGTGCAACGGAGTCGCCGTTCTCGAGGCCACCACCACGGACCCCCGCTCACTCCAGGCGCTTGGGGCCGCCCAAGGCATGATCGCGGGTCTGGTCGAGCTTGCCGAGGCCGTGGACGCCCTGGCTGACCTGCACGTGGCCGAGAGCGCCTACGGCGTCGTGAAGCACCGCACGTCACTCGTCTCGTCGGCCGGCGCAGCGGCAGCCGGCGAGGCGCCTCCACCCGAGCGGTTCGAGGTGGTCGAGACCCCACGGACGGGAACCACGGTGGAGTCGACCGTTGTCGTCGTCCTTCCCGACGTGCCCCGGCCGACCGGGGCCGCGGTCTCGCCGGCGGGGCTCGCCGATCCCGCCGTAGCCGCCTTCCTCGACGACCGCGGGGGCGACCCGGACGGCCCGCAGTGGCGGTGGCAGGTCGTCGACGAGAACGGTGCGGACGCAGGCACGTTGACGCTCGCGGGCGTCGGCCTTCGCCCGAGCGACACGGTGGGGCTGGGTGTGTCGAACCTACGCGACACGCTGCTCGTGGTCAGTGGTGTCGCGGGTCTCGGTGATGACGACCCGGCGGGGCCGGCGATGCTGCGCCAGTGGGCGACTGCGCTCGACGGTGTCCCTGCCGTGGAGTCAGATGTCGGACCTGGCCAGGACTCCGGGCGCACGGCTCTGGACCTGACCGAGCGCATCGGTCTGCTGCGCGGCCTGGCGAGCCAGACGATCGCCGGTGCGCGGGCGGCGGCGTCCAGCGGCACCGACCGGGTACGCCGCGACGCCTTGGCCGATCTCACCCGCTGGGGCATCACCCCAATGGCAACCCAGTCCGGCGACGTCCCCCTCGCCGTCCGGCTCGACCGAGCCGCGGACGTCCTCGAGCGGAGAACAGCGGTGCTCCCGGCAGCGTTCACGGACGCGACGGTGGCGCAGCTGAACGAGGCCATCACGGCGATGGTCGGCGCCGAGGTCGGCTACCCGACGCTCGGGCGCGTCGAGGTGAGGGCCTTCGTGGGCGTGGAGGCGGAACCGTCGTCGGCCGGCCCAACCCCGCGCCTCGACCCGGACTGGCTCGAGGCCGTCGCCGCCGTCCGGCCCGCACTCTCCCGCCTGGAGTCCGCCCAGCTCGGTGAGCGTCTGCGCTCAGGACGAACGTTGCAGGCCTGGACCAACCGGCCCGGCGACCCCTGGCAGACCGCCGCGGCGACGGGAACAGGCAGTCGGCTGGTGGCTGTCTTCGGTCCGCAGGGCACACTTCCAGCGTCGGTGAGGCCGCAGTCCGACGACGTCGTCGCTGTGGCGGTGGTCGACCGCTTCGCCGAGAGCATCCCCGACGTCGAGCAGGTGGCATCGGTGGCATTCCCCCACGACCTGCCCACCTCGAGGGCGCCGCAGGCGGTCGTCCTGGCGGTGCCACCCGATGTCGATGCCGAGCTGACCACCGACGTCCTCGTCGACATCGTGGCTGGCGTGCGTGAGCTGGCCCGGGCGCGGATGACCAGTGCCGCGGCCGTCGGGGCGGCAGCCAGCCACCTGCACCTCGCCGCGATGCCGGCCGCGGGACGCGCAGGCGTCCACCTCGGGGGACGATGATGGCCTTCCGATTCGACGTCCACCTCCGCCTGGAGTCCGTGCACACGGTCAACAGCCCGTCGGCGGTGAGGTCGGCAATGCGGGCCGAAGTGTCCGACCCGGCCTGGTTCCTCGGCCGTCAATGGCAGCTCGGCGAGCACCGCGGCAACGACGCGGCCTTTCCCACGCTGGTCCACCTCGAGGTCACCGAGACGCCAGTGAGGGGCCGTTCGGAACAGCCTGAGGACGACCCGCGCGTGACACCGCCCGAGGTGATCATCGAGGCCGAGCCCGAGCAGTGGTGGACGATCGGCCGACGAGTTCGGGTCGGTATGGCGCTGCAGGCGGCCCTTCCGGTCGAGCGGCGAGACGACCCTACGCTGCGGGTCCGCGGTGCCGCGGCTCCCTACTCTCACCTCAACGGTGTCAGCGTCGACGGGCTGCTGCTGCATCGGAACCGGGCGTCGCTGGGTCTGGCCGACAGCGAGTTCACCGACCTGGGGATGCCCGCGGCGGAGCCGCCGGACAACTGGGTGCCGTCCGACCTGGCGTACTCGGCGAGCTTCTCGGCCGGTCGGGTCACCCTCGACGTGCCGCGGCACGACGGCGGCGAGGTGGACTGGTACTCCGTCACCGCCACCGGGCCGGACCCGCCGGAGACCACTGCGCCGAAGGTGGCGACGAGCTATCCGACCCGGGTACGGATCCCCGGAGGGCCGCACCCCCGGTGGTGGCAGATCGAGGACGCTCGGCTCGACCCGGGCGGCGTGGCGCCCGCGCGGTCGCACTTGACGCCCCTGTTCCTGATCCGCGCCACGTCCGCCAAGACGGACGGCTGGTTCACCGCGCCGCTGGTGGTCCCGACGGGCACCTTGGTCGGGGTGTTGCAGATGACCGTCGTCGACTCGATGGACCTTTCGTCAACCAGCGTGCCGGTGCAGGACTGGTCGATGTACCACCTGAGTGGCCGGCCAGCACACGAGCTTCTGCTGTGGCCGACGGTCGAACATCCGCTCACTGCGTCAGCGGTACTCGACCAGATCGACGTCGGACTCGACGAAGACGCAAACCTGCTGTGGGCGGTCGAGCGGTGGATCGACGGGGTGGAGGCCGTGGAGAGCGACCCGGCGTCGTTTGCCGCAGGGCCTCGTGCAGCCGGCGAGGTGCCGGTGAATCGCAGACGTCAGTTCCGTTACCAGCCCGCGAGCGACGTGCCCGACCACTGGCATCCCTATGTGGTCACCACTGCGGGCACACGTCGCTATCACCAGGCGAGGCTGGTCGACTTCGACAAGCGGCCAGTAGTGCCCCGTCCTGGCCCCACGAGTCGGCTTCTTCAGGATCCAGCTGCAGGCGCGACGGAGCCGTACCACGCGATCTCTCCCGACGTCGTGCCAAGGGCTGGCGTCCAGCTCGACAGAAGATTCGTCCTCGGCCGCAGCACCACTGGCGCCCCGCTGTTGTGGGTGCAACGTCGCCGGTCAGCTCTGCCCGCACCGCCGACCTCACGCCTACGCTTCGACATCCTCGAGACGATCTTGCCCTGAGGAGCGCGTCCGTCCCTCACGCTGCGTCCACTCACCGCGAATGACATGGATGATGGGCTGCGCCGCGGTGAGTCGCACTGCGCGGGGTGACGGAGGGTGGTGTTGGCGTTGGCGGGCCCGAGGCACTTACGGATCGTCATCAGGATGACGCCGCCGTTGACAAGGGCTTGGGCGTGCCGTACGTCGTGTAGCCAGCCGGTGAGCCGAGCCGCAGCGACGTAGGAGGCGACTCGCGCCTGCGCGGACTGGTAGCGCAACGGAGAGGTCGTCATGCCGCGTCCGGCACGCAGCAACGGGCCGCCGGCGTAGCCGGTCTCGCGCGGGCAGCGGCGTTGCAGCCTGCTCCGCATGGCGTGCCTGTCGTGGGGTCCAACAAGATTATCAGCGGCGCCAGGACCACCCTGGTCAGCCGATGGGACGAAGCGCTCGACATCGCAGCGCGCTGGGCCGACGCGGCCGAGCGGGCTGCGGACCAGGCGGCGCGCCTGCACGCCGGGTCGTGGCAGGCCGTGCCGCTGAACAAGCTGCGGTCACGGCTCCAGGA
>Ga0136611_10000521_pt1 | contig 25405 bp, 28 predicted proteins | sample AntDrymUQ2232306_2_FD_106645 | JGI IMG/M metagenome (GOLD analysis project Ga0136611, IMG submission 106645) | Polar desert sand microbial communities from Dry Valleys, Antarctica - metaG UQ223 (23.06) | ecosystem: Environmental > Terrestrial > Soil > Desert | place: Antarctica: Dry Valley...
ACCCGGCTGGGGGTAAGGGGGAGCTTTGGGCTGAGCAAGCTTCGGGAGAGCGAACGGAAGGAGTAGCGACGCCTGGAGGAACGGCGGACAGGACAACGACTACCGGTGAAATATCCGGGCTAGTCTCGTTTCAGGTTCCTTGTAGCGCGGCGGATCGGAACCGGGTAAACCGGAGGGATCTCGGAGGGGGTGCCCTGCAGCCGATTTCGATGAATCTGCGCGAGCGGGTGCTCGCAAGCCGAAGGTTGCCGATACGCGGACGTGATGCGGGAAAGTCCGACGGGTTCGTACCTGCGGCGGGGCCGAGGTTCACGTCGGGCCTCGAAGAGTCGGCCCGACTCGGAAGAATCCGGCCCTACGACTTCGCCCCGATCACCCGCTGGAGCGGGGCGATGATCTGCGGGATGACGTGATCCGTCACGAGTTCGTCGAGGATTCGCTTCTGGTTCAGGTACGAGTCCCAGTAGGTCTTGTACGGCTGGCGGCCCCAGAACTGGCGGATCGTGAAGTAGACCGTGATCGGTGAATCCGAGAAGTTCCCCGTCCGCACCTGATACGCGCTCGAGCGGGTCTCGACGCTCAGCCGGGCCTGCAACTGGCAGCTTTCGTCGAGCGCCAGCATCATGCTCGGCTGGTAGTTCAGCATCCGGCTGCCGGGCAGGCGCAGCAGCGTGTCGAACGGGCCTTCGGCCGCCAGCGCTTCGGTCACGACTTCGTCGTGGTTGCCGCCGAACATGAGGTCGAAGTAGTACTGCACGTCGAGGGCGTCGGTGTCCAAAGCGTGGATGCCCAAGTGGTACGGGGCCATCTCCAGAATCTTCTCGTGTTGCTCTTCGGCGTCGTCCAAACTCGGCGGATTCACGAACCCCGACCCGAGCCGGCGCCCGTCCACGGATACGGTGCGGTAGCTGCCGGAGTCTCGTTCTTCCTCCAAGACGTGCTCGTTGGCATCGCGACGCTCGAAATCGGTCATCTTCGGATACTGCTTGCGGACGCTGTCGAAGAAGGTGAGCAGGGTTTCGCGGTTGTTGGGGAGATCGACCTTGCTGGCGAGGTAGACGTTGAAGCCGAAATCATCGCAGAGGGACGCATAGGAGTTCATGTCGTTTCCTTTCATCGCCCCGAGTCGGGCGTACGGCTATTGTTCGCGGGCGGGGGTGCATTAGCAAGGCCGGATGCGTCGCTTCCCTCCCTTCCGACACGCCGTCCGCGCGTTACGTTCGCCGCCGCCCCACCACCCCCGTTCGGAATCGTCGCCGATTTTCGGTACGCCCCAGGCCGGCCAACGACTTGCGGCAGGCCGTCACACGTCGAACAGCGCGCGGATGTCGGCCGGCACCGCCGGCGTCGCCCCGGCCTGCGTGCAGACGTAGCCCGCGACCGCCGCGGCGCTGCGGTGGATGGCGCCGAGCGATCCGCCGGCGAGCATCCCGACGACCAGCGCGGCCGTGAAGGAATCCCCCGCGCCGACCGTGTCCACCACTTCGACCCCCGCGGGCGGTCGAACGTCGATGCCGGATTCGTCCAGCAGGATGCTCCCGTCGTCGCCGAGGGTCAGTGCGATGGCGCGCAAGGAGAAGCGCGAGCGCAAATCCCGCATCTGGACTTCGTGGCTCCCCGCAAGTCCGAGCAGCCCGGCGAGGACGGCCAGTTCCCCGTCGTTGAGCTTCAGGACGTTCGCGAGCGCCAGCGATTCCAGCAGCAGCGGTGCGCTCCAAAATGGAGGGCGGAGGTTGATGTCGAAGACGCGCAGGCAGTCCGGGCGGGTCGCCGACAAGAAGCTCCGCAGCGTCCGCCGCGATCGATCGCCCCGTTGGGCCAAGCTGCCGAAGCAGACGGCGTCGGCCTGGACTGCGAGCGCATCGAGGTGTTCGGACGCGGGGATGAAATCCCAAGCGACCCCTTCCACAATCCGATAATCGGGTTGGCCCCGCGCATCGAGCCGCACTCCGACGGTTCCCGTCGGGGCGTCGGCGACCGCGACGCACGAGGTCTCGACGCCGCGCGAGCGCAGCTCGGCCAGTGCCCGCTCGCCGAGTTCATCCGACCCGACGGCGCTGACCAGCGCGACCTTCGCCGCACCCCCCGCGAGGGCCGTGGCCATGCAGGCGAAGTTCGCAGGAGCGCCGCCGAAGCGGGCACCGTCCTCGAAGAGATCCCAGAGGGCTTCGCCGAAGCCGACGATGGTCTTCGCGCTCATGGTGCGATCCCGAGTTTCCGTTCGATCTCTTCGAGCGGCACCCCCTTCGTCTCGGGCACCGCGACGATAACCCAGACGAGTTGGAGCGCCATCATCCCGGCGAAGGCGACGAAGATGTACCCCGGCGCGACCGCGCTCACGAGCATCGGGAAGGCGGTCGTCAGCAGGGCCGCGAAGATCCAGTGCGTCGAGCTGCCGAGCGTCTGCCCCATGGCCCGGTGAGCCGTCGGAAAGATTTCGGAAATGAAGACCCAGATGACGGCCCCCTGGCCGATGGCGTGCGCCGCGATGAAGGCGAAGATGCAGATCGGCACGATGGAGTACGTCTCGGTGAAGAAGGCCAGCGCGCAGGCTCCGAGCGAGGCGATGTAGCCGAGGGAACCGATGAAGAGCAGCGTCCGCCGGCCGAGGCGGTCGATGAGCCAGAGGCCGACGAAGGTGAAGACGAGGTTCGTCGCGCCGATGCCGACCGATTGCAGCAGCGACGCCTGTTCGCCGAGGCCGGTGAGTTCGAAGATGCGCGGGGCGAAGTAGAGGATCGCGTTGATCCCCGAGAGCTGATTGAACGCCGCGATGAGGAACGCGAGCAGGATCGGCCGCCGCAGCCGGGTACTCCAGAAGGGCTGCGCCGGCCCCGTTTCCGTGCGGATCGCGGCGCCGGCGATCCCATCGGCGAGCGCGTCGAGATCGGAGTGCGAAGCGTCCGGGTAGATGCGCCGCAGGACTTCCACACCGGCGGTTCGTTTCTCAGGCCGCGCCAGCAGCCAGCGCGGGCTTTCGGGAATCGCGAAACAGAGCAGCGTGTAGACCAGCGCCGGGAGGGCGACGACGCCGAGCATCCACCGCCAGGCGTCCTCGCCGATCCCCTTGAGCAGGAAGTTCGAGAGGTATGCCAGCAGGATGCCGAAGACGATGTTGAACTGGAACAGGCCCGTCAGCCGCCCGCGGATGTTCGCCGGGGCGATCTCGGAAATGTACATCGGCGCAGCCACGGTGCAGATGCCGATGCCCAATCCGCCGAGGAACCGCGCCGCGATGAGCGTGTAGACCTCCGGAGCCAGTCCGGATGCGACCGCCGAAACGAGGTAGAGCAAACCGACGCCCAGAAGCGTGGGCTTGCGGCCGAAGCGCTCCGACGGCCAGCCGCCGAAGAGCGAGCCGACGACCGTGCCCCAGAGGGCCGACGACATCGCCAGCCCGTGCAGGGCGTCGCCGAGATCCCAGAGCTTCTGGATCGCCTTCTCGGCCCCCGAGATGACGACCGTGTCGAAGCCGAAGAGCAGCCCGGCCGCCGAGGAGGTGACGGCCCAGAAGTAGAGCCGGGAGGATGTCCGCATGGTGTCGCCTGATGGTCCGAGTGGGAGAACTCAGTTCGGCAGGCGCAGTGTAGCAGACGCGCGGCCGTCCGGCTTCGGCGGCCCCACAACCGATTCGCCCTCCATCTGCACAAGCGTCGGTGATCCGAACCGGTATCCGCGATAGCCGCATCGCACGAAGGGAACCGTGGCGACGAGTTTCCAACTCGTCGCCACGGTTCCCTTCGTACGAGATTCCGCGTGGAAGATGTAGGAGCGCAACTTCTCAATGCCGCGCCTGAATTTGCACAGCGATTCGGGTTGCGGATTCCCCCGGAAGATTCTCGAATCCCCGACTTGTGCCGGACACTCGGCATAGCAGATGCAAATCTTGGCTGTCGCTTCCGCGCTTCGCCCACACTCAAACCGGAGCCTGCCATGTTACGCTGGTCCCTGGCGTTCCTCGTCATCGCCCTGATCGCAGCCGTCTTGGGGTTCACGACACTGAAAGATACCGCAGCTTGGGCGGCCCAAATCACCTTTGGGGTCTTCCTTGTGCTGTTCATCGTGTCGCTGATCTTCGGCAACCGGACGCCCCGCGCACTGACCTGACCGGAACTATCGGCAACCCCGGAAGAGTCCGCCCCTCCCGGTAGGCTCTTTCATCGCGCGGTCATGAGCAAGTCACCTCCCAACATATCGCGGAAAAACGCTGAAATTCCACATTCCGCCCCGGCACAGGGTTTGCGGCCTCCATACCCGGAGTCGCAAGGATGGTCGACTTCCACCTCGAAGACCGAGCCTATCTCAGGATGCGATGCGAATCTCGGTCGCGCCAATCCGACTGGAGCACACCATGACTTCTTTCCTCGCGACCGCCGCCACACCGTCGGGTTCGGCCTGCCAGTCGAAGATGGAAGCCGCACTCGAATGCCGCTTGAAAAAAGTGATCGAAGCCGGCCCCGGGGCCATCGACGAACGCCTCGCCGAACTCGAGTCGGAATGGACGGCCGGCCGCGCCGCGAAAGCTTCGGCCGGAACCTTCATCGTCGCCGGCTTGGCGCTGACGCTGCTCACGATGAACCTCTACTGGCTCATCCTGCCGATCGTCGGCGGATCCCTGCTGATGCAGTACATCCTCGGCCGGAAGTCGCTCATCGGAGAACTGTTCCACGCCTTCGGCCTCCGCTCGGGCGGCGAGATCGATCAGGAGAAGATGGCGCTGCGCGTTCTCCGCGGCGACTTCGCACGCTTGCCGACGGTCCATACGATCGCGGATCGCGACGCCCTCAGCCGCATGGAAGGGGAGGGCGGCCCGGCCGTGGAATTCGAAGACGAAAAGCACGACACCGAAGGGGCCGTGAAGGAACTGATGGGTGCCGTGAAGCACTGATCGATCGCCGTCGAATGAAGGCCCGGCGCGGAACGATGGGTTCCGCGCCGGGCCTTCCCTTTTCGCCATTTCATACGGGCGCGGTACGCCGGTTGCCCCTATACCAGAAACACGCCGCGAATAATGGAAAAATGGAACCGGGAGAGGCCATGACCGCCACCGAAGAATACGCCGTGAGCGCCAACCACACGACGGACAGCCGCGGCTCGAGCTTGACGGAACTCTTTTCGGGCATCCTGGCCGATGTGCAGACCCTCGTGAAGCAGCAGGTTGGGCTGATCCGCGCCGAATTCCTCGAAGACCTCCGGCGGACGAAGCAGGTGGCCCAGTGCCTTGCGATCGGGGCGATCTTCCTCGTCGTCGGCACGATCATGATGATGGTCGCGGGCGTCCACCTCGTCCAGTACCTCACGCAGTGGCCCGAATGGGCCGCGTGGGCGAGCGTCGGCGGCGCGGCGATCCTGCTCGGCGCCATCTCGGTCTTCGTGGGCTCGCGCATCCTGACCAAGTACAATCCGCTCCCCGACAAGTCCTTCCACGCCCTCCAGGAGAACGTTTCATGCCTGACGAATCAACCGAAGTGATCGAACAGCAGATGCAGGAAACGCGCGACTCGCTGACCCAGAAGGTCAGCGCGCTCGAGAGCCAAGTCGTCGGCACTCTGCAGAACGCGACGGCGACCGTCAGCGGGATGGTCGATCAGGTCAAAACGGCCGTGCCCGAAACTCTCGCCGGCATGAAGGAGACGATCAGCGAAGTGAAGGAGAGCGTGGCGAAGCAGGTGCGTGAAACGCTCGACGTTTCGCACCGCACGAGGGAGCACCCGTGGGCCATGGTCGGCGGTGCCACTGCGGCCGGGTTCATCACCGGGATGATCCTCTTCCGGCGCACCTACGCGGCTCCGACGGCCGGCTTCGCCCCTGCGGCACCGAGCTATTCGACGCCCGCGGCAGCGGCGGCATCCGCCTCCGTTCGCTCGCCTATCAAGCTGCCCGGCTGGCTCGACCAGATCGTCGACAAGCTCGGCGACCGGGTGACCGAAGAAGTCCGCAAGCTCGGGGAGTTGGCCGTCTCCACGGCCTCCTCGTCGCTGCAGCAAACCGTCGAGAAGGTCGTCCCCCAATTCTTGGGGAACATCGGTCAAGCCGCCGCACCTTCCGACCGAATGGATCAGGACGGGAACCGGAACGGAGTCCACGCGACGGCTTCGTCGCGGATCTGATATCAGGAGGGGGCCATGCGGTACGCCAGCTATCTCGTCACGACGCTCGGGGCCGTGGGTCTGGGCTACTTCCAACTCGCCGGCGACCAGCATCTCCACCCGACGGGCGATGCGGAGCCGCTGCCGATGCTCTTCGCGGGTGCGGCGCTCACGATGGGTCTGCTGATGCTGACCCTGTCGAAAGGGCCTTCGATCCATTCGCCGGCCTGACGGGAAAGCCGGACACGAAGAAGGGGATGGGGAACGCCCGGCGCTCCCCATCCCCTTGCTATTCCGGCCGCCATCGCGGCCGGGTCGCCGAGCTTCCGAATTCACGCGTCCCGCTTGAATTCGTCCTTGTCGATCTTGTAATGCGCGATCTTGTCGGTGATGCTCCGCCGCGACAGCCCCGTGATCTTCGCGCACTTCCCGACGTGGCCGCGCGTCTTCTTCAGCGACTTCCGCAGGTAGCGCTCCTCGAACTTCGCCGTGAGTTCGGAGAGCTGCTCGGGGAGCGACCGCATCAAATCGATGTGCAGTGGGCTGAGCTTGCTGATCCCCGGCTGCGCCACGAGATCGGGGGGGAGATTCGCGGGGCGAATCGTGCCGTCCCGCGACGTGACGCAGGCGCGTTCGACGGCGTTTTCGAGCTGGCGCACGTTGCCGGGCCAGTTGTAGTCGAGGAGGACCTGCATGGCGGCGGGGTCGAACTCGGGCGGAGTTTTGCCGCGCGAATACTTCTGCGCGAAGTGGAGTGCGAGCAGCGGCACGTCTTCGAGGCGATCGCGCAGCGGCGGAAGCTCGATGCGGACGACGTTGAGCCGGTAGTAGAGGTCTTCGCGGAACGTCCCCTCGCGCACCATCTTGTCGAGGGAGCGGTGCGTCGCGGCGACGAGGCGGACATCGATGTTGATCGGTTCGGTGCCGCCGACGCGCTCGATGCGGCGCTCTTGGATCACCCGCAGGAGCTTCACCTGCATGTGCAGCGGGATGTCGCCGATTTCGTCGAGGAAGAGAGTCCCCTTGTTCGCCTGCTCGAAGCGGCCCTTCCGCTGGGCGATGGCCCCGGTGAACGATCCCTTCTCGTGGCCGAACAGTTCGCTCTCCAAAAGGGACTCCGGCACCGCCGCGCAGTTCACTGCCACCATTTGACCCGGCCGGTTCCCACTCGACGCTTGGTGGATCGCCTTGGCGATCTGCTCCTTGCCCGTCCCCGTTTCGCCGATGATGAGCACGGTACTCGTGGTGTCGGCGACGTTGCCGATGAGTTCGAAGACGTCGTGCATCTTCGGGCTTTTGCTGAGGACGTTTTGGAACGAGTGCTTGTCTTGGAGTTGCGCACGCAGGTACGTTACTTCGTCTTGGAGGGAGCGTTCCTTCAGCGCGCGCTGCACGAGCATGCAGAGGTACTGCGGATCGGCCGGTTTCGTGAGGAAGTCGTAGGCCCCGAGCTGCATCGCCGCGACCGCTTCTTTAATGCTTCCGTGACCGGTGGTTACGATCACCGTGACGGGGATCTTGCGCGCCTGGATCTGCTCGATCATCTTCATGCCGCCGAGCTTGGGCATCTGGAGATCGGTGATGACCAAGCTGTACGGATTCTTCGCGAGCATCTCGAGGCCGCGGGCGCCGTCCTCGGCCGAATCGACCTTCAGGTCGAGCGAGACTTCGAGCAGTTCGCAGAGCGATGTCCGCGTGTCTTCCATGTCTTCGACGACGAGGACGCGTTGAGAAGTGGCGGCGACTTCGGGGGCGGACATCGTGGGTCTCGTGGTGTAAGGATAATCCCGACCGTTCCGAGCCAATGGCACGGGTCTAGCATAGCTACGGCAACCCGCATACCAAAGCTGGGCAATTGACTTCCCATTCCGACCGGGGTGAAGGGTGTTCGACTGGCTCCTCTCGACCGAAGGCTTCGTCCCGAGGAAATACTGCGGCGCGTGGACTCCGGAACTGATCTGGCTGCACGTCGGATCCGATATTCTGATCTGGCTGGCCTACCTTTCGATCCCGCTCGCGCTCGTCTACTTCGCGGGGCACCGCCGGTTGGGTCGCCTGAACCGGATCGTCTGGCTCTTCGCGACGTTCATCCTCTGCTGCGGCTTCACGCACTTCGCCGAAGCCCTCATCTTCGAGCGGCCGATCTACCACCTGTCGGGGGTTTTGAAGGCGATCACGGCCGTGGTTTCGTGGGTCACCGTGCTGGCGCTCATCCCATCGGTGCCGCACGTGGTGAAGGCGCTGACCCGCTTGGGGGATACATCCCAGGAGATGCCGGCGCTCGGTTCCCGCCCGTTCGAGTCTCGGCCGGATGTCGAGGGCGCGAAGCTCCAGCAGTACATCGTGGCGGCGCTCGCGGCGACGTTCGCCGTGCTCGTGCGCGGCCTGTTCGACCCGATCATGGCGGGCGATGACGCGTTCGTCATCCCGCTGCTGGCCGTGGTCTTCGTCTCGTGGCACAGCGGCTTCTGGCCCGGCATCCTGACCCTCGTCTGCAGCATGGTCGCGGTGATCTACTTCTTCATCGAGCCCAAGCACTCGTTCGTCGTCGGCAAGTTCTCCGACCAGTTGGCCGTCGGATTCTTCCTCTTCGCGGGGGTCGGCTGCGCCCTCTTGGGCCAGGCGCAGATGAACAACCGGCGCGAGGCGGCCCGCAACCTCGCCACCGCGGAGTCGAAGCAGCACGAACTCGAAGCGCTCGCGCGGGATCTCGCCGGAGCGGAGCGCAAGACGGCCGAGACGCTGGCCCAACTCGACATGTTCGTGATGAACGCCCCGCTCGGCATGGCCTTCTTCGACCGCGAACTCCGGTTCGTCCGCATCAACAAGCACTTGGCCGAAGCGAACGGCCTCAGCATCGAGGAGCACTTGGGCCGGCCGATCGCCGAGGCGATCAAGCACCTGCCGCCCGAAGGACTCGACGATTACCGGAAGGTGCTCGAAACCGGGGAATCGCTCACCGACCGCCTGGTCATCGGCCCGCCGGAAATCCCGGCGGCGGCGGGGCGCGTCTGGGAATCGAGCTACTACCCCGTGCGGCAGGCCGACGGCAACCTGCTCGGCGTCGGCGTCGTGACGCGCGAGATCAGCCAGAAGCTCCGCGACGAGAAGGCGCTGAAGGATAGCGAAGCGCGCTTCCGCAGCCTCGCCGAAGCGATGCCGCAGATCGTCTGGGTCGCGCGGCCCGACGGCTTCCTCGACTACATCAACCCGAACTGGTACCGCTACAGCGGCCGCACGGAAGAAGAGAGCCTGGGCCGGGGCTGGCTCGACGCGGTTCACCCGGACGACCGCGAGCCGTCCGAAGCGAGCTGGCGACTTTCGACCCGCACGGGGGCGGACTACGAGGTCACCTACCGGCTCCGGGGGGCCGACGGCCACTACCGCTGGTACTTGGGGCGCGCCCTGCCGCAGCGGGACGAAGCGGGGCAGATCCTCCGCTGGTTCGGAACCTGCACCGACATCGACGACGCGAAGGAGTGCGCGCAGCTGTTGGAGCGGCGCGTCGCGATGCGGACGGGCGAGCTGTCGGAAGCCGTCGCGGCCCTCCAGGACGAGGTCGATTTCCGCCGCAAGGCCGAAGAGCGCGTCGAAGCCTCGGCGCTCGAACTCCGCCGCAGCAACGGCGAACTCGAGCAGTTCGCCTATGTGGCCTCCCACGACCTTCAGGAGCCGCTCCGCAAGATCCAGGCCTTCGGCGACCGGCTGAAGGTGAAATGCGCCCCCCAGCTCGGTGCCGACGGCCTCGACTACTTGGAGAGGATGCTCGCGTCGTCGACGCGGATGCGGCAGCTCATCAACGACCTGCTCGCCTACTCGCGGGTCACGAGCAAAATCCGGACGTTCCTCCCCGTGAATCTCGCCGCCGTGATGCACGGCGTCCTCTCCGATCTCGAAATCCGCATCCAGCAGACGGGTGCGCGGATCGACGTGGGCGAACTGCCCACGATCGACGCCGACCCGCTCCAGATGCGGCAGCTTTTTCAGAACCTGCTGGGCAATGCGCTGAAGTTCGCGAAGCCGGGGCAGCCCCCCGCGATCGCGGTCGGCGCTTCCACCGTGCCAGAGCCGGGGCCGCGCCCCCACTGCGAACTGCAATTCCGCGATGATGGCATAGGATTTGATGAAAAGTACTTGGATCGCATCTTCCAAGTCTTCCAGCGGCTCCACGGCCGCGGGGAATACGAGGGGACGGGAGTCGGACTGGCGATCTGCCATAAGATCGTCCTCCTGCACGGCGGCGAAATCACCGCGCGGAGCAGTCCCGGCGAGGGGGCGACCTTCATCGTGACCCTGCCGATCCACCAGATCCCGACGCGACCCGCCAACGATGAATGACCCGATGAAACCGATCACGATTTTGATGGCAGACGACGATCCGGAGGACCGTCAGCTCACCAAGGAGGCGTTCGCCGAGAACCTCCTCAAGAACGACCTGCGCTTCGTCGAAAACGGCGAGGAGCTGCTCGATTATTTGAATCGCCGCGGCAAGTTCACCGATCCCGAAACGTCGCCGCGACCGGGGCTGATCCTGCTCGACCTCAACATGCCGCGCAAGGACGGCCGCGAGGCGCTCCAGGAGATCAAAGCCGACCCGCGCTTCAAGTCGATCCGCATCGTCGTGATGACGACCTCGCAGGCCGAAGAGGACATCGCCCAGACCTACAACCTCTCGGCGTCGTCGTACATCACGAAGCCCGTCACCTTCGAGGGTCTGCTGGAGGTGATCCGCGTCCTCGGCAAATACTGGCTCGAAATCGTGCATCTCCCGGACACCCCCGATGACAGCGCGACCCGCCAGTAAATCCGGACCGGTCCGGGTCCTCCTGATCGACGACGACCCGGAAGACCACCTCATCACCAAGAGCCTCATCGAGGATCTGCCGGGGCGTCCGTTCACGCTCGATTGGGTCGACGATTACGACCGGGGCTTGGCGGCCATCACGTCCGGTTCGCACGACGTCTACCTGCTCGACTATCGCCTCGGCGCCCGCGACGGCATCAAGCTCCTCTCCGAAGCCCGCGCCGGGAATCCCACCGCCGCCGTCATCCTGCTCACCGGTCAGGGGGAGTACGAGATCGACCGCATGGCGACCGAGGCGGGCGCGGCCGATTACTTGGAAAAGGATCGCCTCGACGGCACGCTGCTCGAACGCTCGATCCGGCACGCCATTCTGCAAAAGCAGCTCGAATCGCAGCTCGAATCGAAGGTCGCCGCGCGGACGAAGGAACTCGCCCGGCTCAACGACGATCTGAAGAAAGAGGTCGCCGAGCGCAAGAAAGCGGAAGCGGCGCTGCGCGAAGCCGACCGCCGGAAGGACGAGTTCCTCGCGACGCTCGCGCACGAACTCCGCAACCCGCTCGCCCCGATCCGCAACGCGCTTTCGATCATGGGGCTGAAGGCCGACCGGCCCGATGTCGTCGATCGCGCCCGCGGCATGATCGACCGGCAGGTCGGCCACATGGTGCGCCTCATCGACGAACTGATGGACATCTCCCGCATCACCCGCGGCAAACTCGTCCTCGTCCCCGAGCGGCTGCCGCTTTCGGAGATTCTGTCCACGGCCATCGAATCGAGCATGCCGCAGATCGACAAGGCCAAGCTGAGCCTGATCCTCGCGGCGCAGCCCGTCGATGCGGTGCTGACCGCCGACCGGCTCCGTCTGGCCCAAGTCATCTCGAACCTCCTCAACAACGCGGCGAAGTACACCCCTCCGGGCGGGAAGATCACCGTCTCGGTGGACGTCCAGCCGGAGACGGTGACGCTGACGATCCGCGACACCGGCGTCGGCATCCCCCCCGAGCAGATGCCCTACCTCTTCGAGCTCTTCACGCAGATCGACCGCAAGCTCGGCCGCGCCCAGACCGGCCTCGGCATCGGGCTTGCGATGGCGGATCGTCTGATCCGCCTTCACGGCGGAACTCTGGACGCCACGAGCGGGGGCACGGGTCAAGGGGCCACCTTCACCGTGCGGCTCCCGCGCGATCCGGGAGGAGCCTCTCGTTAGAGAGAGCTCCCGGCCCTTCGGGCTGAAGAGGGTGTGGTGGCAGTCGATACCCGACTATCAGTAATATCTGCGACCCCTGCGGGGTCAGGCCAGTCGCCGGCCGCTCCGGAAACTCGAAGTCCGCTCGAGCCCGACGCGCCGGCGAGGAACTCGTTCACGATCCGAGGAGCACAATGGCCATCGCCGCAACCGCCGAATCGCCGAACCGCATCTGGCAGCGCGCCCTCACGACGCTCTCCGCGCTGGCGCTCTTCGCGACCGTCATCACGGCGCTCTACTGGGCGCGATCCGTCTTCATCCCCGTGACGCTCGCGATCTTCCTCGCCTTCGTCCTGAGTCCGCTCGTCCTCTGGCTCCGCCGGCTCGGGCTGGGCAAGGCTCCGACCGTCCTCGCGGCCGTGGGGTTGGCCGGCCTGCTCGTGGTCGGGACGCTCGGCATCGTGGCTTGGCAGTTCAGCCAACTCGTGGAAGAACTGCCGGACAAGACCGAGAAGATCAAAGGGAAGATCGCCTCGGCCCGCGAAGCCCTCGGCTCGGGCAAAGAGAACCGCTACGAAAAGATGTTCGACGACATCTCCGCCGCGCTGTCGCCCCCGCCTCCGAAGGTGGAGGCCGAGGTGAATCCGAGCACCTCCACGATGAAGGTCGAGACCGTGCAGAAACCGTGGACGGATCGGCTGACCGACAACCTCAGCCCCGTCACCGAGATCTTGGGGCAGGGCGCCTTCGCCCTCGTCCTGTCGGTGTTCATCCTCTGGAAGCGCGACGACCTGCGGAACCGCCTCATCCGACTGATCGGCGACACCCGGCTGACGACCGCCACCAAGGCCGTGGACGACGCGTCGCGCCGCATCAGCCGCTACCTCCTGATGCAGCTCATCATCAACTCGGTCTTCGGCGTGCTCATCACGATCACGATGTTCGCCATCGGCGTGAACTACGCTATCCTCTGGGGCGTGCTCGCCTCGCTGATGCGCTACATCCCCTACTTGGGAACGTGGCTCGGCCTGATCCCCGCCGTCGTCGTCACGGTGGCCTTCACGGACGGCTGGTGGCAGCCCGCGACGGTCATCGGCGTCTACGCGGCGCTGGAACTCGCCTGCAACAACTACTTCGAACCGAAGCTCTACGGTTCGAGCATGGGCATTTCCGAAGTGGCCCAACTCGTCTCGGCGGCGTTCTGGGCCTTCCTCTGGGGGCCCGTCGGCCTCATCCTCTCCGGCCCGCTGACGGTCTGCCTGCTCGTCCTCGGCAAGTACGTCTCCGGCCTGCGCTTCTTCGAGATCCTGCTCGGCGACGAAGAGGTGCTGTCCGCCGACCTGCGCTTCTACCAGCGCCTGGCGGCGCGCGATCAGGACGAGGCGTGGGACATCGTCCGCACCGAGGCGAAGGCCAAGTCGGCCCTCGAAGTGGTCGATTCCGTTCTGATCCCGTCGCTCACGAATACGAAGCGCGACTCGGAGTCGGGCGACCTGACTCTCGAACACTCGACCCGCATGATGGCGATGACGCGCGAAATCTCCGACGACTTGCTGGAGACGGCCGGAACCGAATCTGTCGCACCGGAAGAAGCCATCGCGCAGACGGATAAGGTGCGCGTCCTGATCGTCCCCGCGAAGGACAGCAGCGACGAAGCCGCCTGCGGAATGCTGCAAAAACTGCTCGATCCGCGGCGATGGGAAGCGGACGTCTCCGCGGTCGCGCAGCTCACCTCCGAAGTCGTTTCGCGCGCCGCCGAGTTCAATCCGGCCGTGATCGTCATCTGCAGCCTGCCCCCCGGCGGCCTCAGCCACACGCGCTACGTCTGCAAGCGGATCGCGCGGGAAGTCGGCAAGGCGCGGATCATCGTCTGCCGCATCGCGACGGCCGCTTACCCCGCCGACAGCGCCGCCGAGATCACGGCGGCCGGCGCGACGCATATCGCGGCCACTCTGGCCGACACCCTCCACTACCTCCAGACGTGGATGGCGGCCCTGGACACGCAGCAGAAGGTGGAGGTGAAAGCCAAAGAAAGCGCCCCCAGTGGCATGGCATCTGCGAAACGAGTGACCGTGTAACCGGTCGCAGTCCGACCGTCCTTCAACTGGAGAAATCCGATGGCAGACCTGCAACAAAAAGCGAAAACGGGCATCGATTCCGCGGCCGATCAGGCCAAATCGGGCGTCAATCAAGGTGCCGATCAAGCCAAATCCGGCGTCGATAAAGGGGCCGGCCTGCTCGACCAAGCCAAGCAGCGCGGCGAAGGGATGCTGGATCGCGCTTCCGGCCTCGTCGACCAAGTCAAGCACCGCGCCGAATCGGCCGTGGACTCGGTCAGCGATTTCGCCGGCGACGCGAAACACAAGGTCCAGCACTACGCCGAAGATGCCTACGACATGGCCGGCGATCGCCTCGGCTCGCTGAACACCGACGTGACCGAACTCGTCAAGAAGTATCCGATCCAAGCGCTCCTCGTGGGCTTCGGCATCGGCATGCTCCTGGGCCGCGCCAGCCGCGCCTGATCCCCGACGCCACCGCCTCTTCTTCAACGGTTGAAGCAAGGATGGCGTGGTGCCTCGCCCCCACTGTGTTCGGAGATCGCATGTTGAAGTTCCTGTCCACCGCGACCCTCATCGGCGCCGCCATCGTCCTCTGCAGCGGAGACGCAAGCGCGAGCTTCTTCCGCAAGAAAAAGAAGGGGAATTCCGCCCCGGCTCCCGTCGCCTGCTGCGGCGCGGGCGTTGGTATGGCAGGCTACCACGCCGGAGCCTACCCGAGCGGGCAATACTACTCGGGCAATCCCGCCTACGGCACGGCCTCCGGCTACGCGGAAACCGTGCCCACCCCGATGCCGGGTGTGGTGAGCAGCAATCCGACCATCGTGCCGGCCACGTTCTCGCCACCGACTGTCGGCAGCGACGGTGTGATCCAAGGTACCTACACGCAGCCGTACTACGGTGCCCCGGGGGTCATCCCGACCGGCTACGCCGTCCCCACGTATGGGGCACCTTCGGGCAACTCGGGCGGCATGCGGCTGTTCCGCCGCTAGTCGATGTCGGCCAGTCCGGGGGCGGGTCGGCGTCGCCGGCCCGCTTTCCGCATTCTCTTTCACTCGGGTGCGCCCATGAAAATCACCGCCATCGGACTGATCGTTATCGGCATCGCCCTCGCGCTGTTCGCGGCGGTGTCGCACCTGATTCTGACTCCGCCGGGCGGAGACGCGCCGGCCAGCCCGGCCGGCGCTCCGATCTTCAGCCCGCTGTATGCCTTGGTGATCGCCGCGATCTCGGCCGGTGCGGGAGCACTGCTACTGATCTTCGGCGGTCGGGGTTACTCGAAGAAAACGTCGGCGGCCGCGCGGCCTTCGCCGAATTGAACATCCGAGTGGATCGACACGAAGCAAGGGGCGGGAGCCGACTCCCGCCCCTTGCTTCGTATGGGCGACGGAGGGTGCGACTCCGCAGAGGGTCGCAAATCCGGTTCCCTGTGGTTGCCCCGGCAGATCCCCATAGCCAGACTGAACAGCTGACAGCGAGATGCCGCACCGATACTCCTCACGGGCTGCGTGGTGTAATCCCGACGCGGACATATCGCGGACACTCATGCCGAAGTGCCATTCGCATTATGCGGCCTGGCCTGCAGATTCGACCTTCTGAACACCCGGCTTCGCGGCACTCCATTTGCAATCCGATGGAGCGACTATCACTCGAAAGGATCACCATGGCGACGACTCTTGCAGCTGCGGCGGTGCAATCGGCCGCGGGTTCGAATATGACCGTCGCCCGCGCCTTGCGGGCGCTCCCGCGAGCTTTCACGAACGTCAGCAGCACCGAGCGCTGGCTCTCCCTCGCGGCCGGAACCTACCTGACGACCTGCGGGATCTCCGGCAAAGGGCCGGGCGTCGCGTCTCTGCTCGCCGGCGGTTACCTCCTCTACCGCGCCGCGACCGGGAACTGCCCCGGCTACCAGTGCCTCGGCGTGAGCATGTCCGACGCGACCGCCGAGAAGTCGGCCATCGCGGCCGGGCACGGTTCGCGCGTCGACTGCGCCATCACGGTGATGAAACCGGCCGCCGATGTCTACCGCTTCTGGCGCGACTTCGAGAACCTGCCGCGCTTCATGGCCCACCTGATCGACGTGGACACCACGACGGATGGCCAATCCCGCTGGACGGCCGAAGGGCCGCTCGGGCTGAAAGTCCGGTGGGAAGCCGAACTCGTGACCGACATCCCGAACCGCGTCATCTCGTGGCGCTCACTGCCGGGCGCCGATGTGGACACGGCCGGCTCCGTCCACTTCGAGGAGCAACCCTACGGCCGCGGCACTGATGTCCGCGTGGAGTTGAAGTACGATCCGCCGGCCGGGAAGGTCGGCGCCGCCATCGCGGCCCTCTTCGGCAAGTCGCCGGAGAAGCAGATCCGGGAAGACCTCCGCCGCTTCAAGCAGATCCTCGAAACCGGCGAGATCCCGACGGCCGGACGCCGGGTGTCCCGCACGAGCTGATGCCGCGCGACTGTTTCGCGCGGCCCGCCATTCCATCGACCCCCCATTGGAGAATCCCCGTGTTGAATTCGCTCCGCGACGTGCTCACCGAGAGCGTCCGCGACCTCTACAGCGCCGAAACGCAGCTCATCAAAGCCCTGCCGAAAATGGCCAAGGCCGCGACGACTCCGGAATTGAAGGAGGCGTTCACGACGCACTTGGAAGAGACCAAACAGCAGGCCGTCCGCCTGGAGAAGGTCTGCGAACTCCTCGGCGTGAAGCCGAAGGGCAAAGTGTGCAAGGCCATGAAGGGCCTCGTCGAAGAGGGGGCCGAGATCATGGCCGAGAAGGGCGAACCCTCCGCCATCGACGCGGCGCTCATCGAAGCCGCGCAGAAGGTCGAGCACTACGAAATCGCCGGCTATGGCACCTGCGCGGCCTTCGCCACGGTGCTCGGCGAAATCGACGTGGCCGAACTCCTCCGCGAAACGCTCGAAGAAGAGAAGACGACCGACGAGAACCTCACGGCGCTGGCGGAAGGTCTGGTGAACGACGAAGCCGACACCGAGGACGAGGGCGACGAAGAAGGTGGTGAGGAGGACGAGGACGAAGAAGGGGATGCGGAGGAAGACGAAGAGGAAGAGGAGCCGGCGGCGAAGAACAAGTCGTCGCGGAGCACGGCCGTCAAAGCGAAGCGCTGAACCGAGCTATCGGCTATCGAGGGGCGGGCTATGGAAGTAGCCCGCCTTTTTTCGTGCGCGGTCAAATCGGTTATTCGGAAGTTCGTCGCCCCGCACTCAAGGGCGGGCCGATACTTGTGAAGCCCCGTGAACGGGGCTTTCCGGAATTCGTCGCGGCCGATCTTCGGCCAGCCCCGTTCACGGGGCTTCACAAGTATCGGCCCGCCCTTGAGGTGGGGTCGCCCCTCACGCGTCCGGAATCACTTTCTCTTTCACGGTCTGGATCACGGGGGTGTCGGCACCGGGGATCGCTTCGGCCCCCTTCGCCGGGGCGATGCGACGGCCGGAGCGCTCCGCGACGACTTTCGTCACCTCCGCGCCGAACATCAGGATCTGAGTCGAGTAGTAGATCCACACCAAGAGCGCGACGACCGAGCCGGCCGCGCCGAACGCCGAACCGACGCTGCTGATGCCGAGGTAGAGGACGATGAGGTACTTGCCGAGGTTGAACATCGCGGCCGTGAGGAACGCGCCGAAGGCGACATCGCGCCAGGCGAGCCGCGCGTCCGGCAGGACGCGGAAGATCATGCCGAAGAGGAACGCTTCGATGAGGAAGGTCAGGAGGAAGTTCAGGACGTGGAGGATCGTCGCCGCGCCGGGGAGCAGGCCCGTCATGTAGAGGCGCGCCGCTTCCAGCCCCGCCGTGAGCGCGAGCGAGACCGTGAGCAGGAAGCCGACGCCGAGAACCATTCCGAACGAGAGGAAGCGGGCGCGCACGAACGTCCAGACGGGGCGGCCGCGCTTCGGTCGAACTTTCCAGACGTCGTTGATCGCATCCTGGAGTTCGCCGAACACCCCGGTCGCGCCGATGATCAGCGTGACGACGCCGATGACGATGGCGGCCGCGCTCGTTTTCGGCTTCTTGGAATTGGCGAGCAACTCTTCGATGGTGACGGCGAGCCGATCGCCGACGACGCCCGAGATCTGCTGGGCGACTCCGCCGCGCGCGGCCTCTTCGCCGTAGATGAGCCCGGCGATCGCGAGGACGATGACGAGCAGCGGCGAAAGGGAGAGGGCGGTGTAGAACGCGAGCGCCGCCCCGATTCGCGGTGCGCGGTCGTCGAGCCAAGCTTCACCCGCTTGGAGGATTGTTTGCCAGAAGGCTCGAAAGCTCACGGGGACTCCGAGGGGTGGATGCGGGCTCGCGGTGATCCTTCGTAGGTCGGGCTGATTCTTCGAGGCCCGACCTACGACATGGGCTCGCTCGCTCAGAGCCGGAGCTTGCCGCCGGTGCGCTGGAGGATGTCGATGACCTCGTCCGTACTATCCATCGTCGAGACGGTGACCAGCGTCTTCCCGGATTTGAGTTCCCGCTCGAAGTAGTCCGCGTCGTCCTGGGTCAGGCCGAGGCCGACGAGGCCGCCGATGGCACTGCCGACCGTGGCCCCTACGCCCATGCTCGCGAGCAGCCCGACCAGCGCTCCGCCGGCGATCACCGGGCCGATCGGCGTGAGCATCCCCGCGATGACCGCGAGGCCGAGGCCGGTGCCCGCCGCGGCACCGGCCGCCGCCCCGATGCCCGTCCCCTCTTCCCACTTCGCCCCGGAGGCGTCGCCGTCGCGCTCCAAACTTCCGTCCGAGCGCCGGCTGATCAGACCGATATGGTCGTCGGCGACGCCGTGCTCCCGCAGTTCCCGGACGGCTTTGTGCGCGTCGGAGACGCGGGCGAAGATGCCTCCGACGATCGTGGTCGTTTCCGTCAGCACCATGGCAGATCCCCCGTTGAGCGGGCCGCAGGCGGGGCTGTGTCGCCCCGGTTCCGACGGCCGTGGAGGGGACGAACGCAAACGGAATGCCACGGCGCGGATCGGCGCAAAGGAACGAGGCCCGGACTCCGTCCGGGCCTCGCGCTTCGAACGCATCGAATCTCACTTCTCACTTGCGTTCCGTCCCGCCACTCTTCTTGAGGATCACGGTGCAGTACGACTGGCTGATCGGGCTGGTGCCGGTGCCCGAACCCGCTTTGTTATCCGAGCCTGTCGGCTGATCCTTCGTGGCGGGCTGATCTTTGCTCACGGGTTCCTTGTCGCCCGTTTGGCCCGAACCCGTGCCCGAACCCTTGGCGTCGTGGATGCAGATCGCCAAGTAATCCTGAGCCAGGACGTAGACGCCCTGCTTCGCTTGTCCCGCTTTGCCGGCCGGAGCCGCTTTATCGTTCGGATCCGACTTGTCCGGGGTGCCGGAACCGCTGCCGCTTTCCATCTCGGTGGCGCGGATCATCCCCGGCTGGGGGAATTCGAGCCGGATCGCCACCATCTTCGTCTTGGCGTCCTTCGGCGTGAAGGTGACGGTGTTGTCTTTGATCATCACCGTGACATCCTTCGCTTCCGCCATCGGTTGGCCGTTCTTCTCGTAGGCCACGACCGTCCAGTTGCCGTCGAGCGATTGCGCCGCGCCGGGCTTCGCGGTCGGAGCCTTGTCCGGGCTTTCCGCAGGGGCCGGGGTCGGGGCTTGGGCCAGAACCAGAGTCGTGACGAGCAAGGCGTACATAGGGGAACTCCGTGAACCGGACTGGGGACGAACGGCCGGTGCCGGCTCACGAGCCGACCGCTGCGAAGGGGGACGCACCCGGCACGGTGCCGGATGTGACGATCTTGACGGCAAGGGTTATGCCGGAGGAAATGCTTTGTGGCCTTTGCGGAGAATGCTGACGCGCCTCCGCTCAATCTTCGGAATTGCCGACGGGGGCGAGGTCGTCTGTGGCGGGTCCATGAACCACGCGGCCCTGCGCCGAGAAGGTCGAGCCGTGCAGCGGGCACTCCCAGCGCTCGTCGGACGCATTCCAGTGCACGATCCCGCCCATGTGCGGGCAGACGGCCGACATCTCGCAGGCGACCCCCTCTTTCGTGCGGTAAACCGCGACCTTGGCCAATCCGTGCCGGATGACGGCACCCGTGCCGGGCTTCAGATCATCAGCCGAGGAGACATCGCCGGAGGTGGCGTAGTCCGCGTACTGCGCGGCCATGTTCACGTTCTCGCTCACGAGCGTCTTGATGGCCGCGACGGGCAACCGGCTCGGCGAATAGAGTTCGGCCCACGGATTCGAACGGCCGGCGATGAGGTCGGGGAGGATCAGCCCGGCGAGCGTGCCGTGCGTCATGCCCATGCCCGAGTCGCCCGTGGCGATGAAGACGTTGGCCTCTCCGCCCGGCTCCGGGCCGATGAGGCCGAGGCCGTCGAGCGTCTCGATCACTTGGCCGTCCCAGCGGTGGTCGATGCTCCGGAGGGCCGGGAAGCGCTTCCGCGCCCACGCTTCGAGCCGGTTCCAGCGCTCCGTCCGGTCGTCGGCCTGCCCCGTCTTGTGATCTTCGCCGCCGATGATGAGCCACTCGGAACCCGATTCCGTGCGCTGCGTGCGGACGTAGTGGTACGGATCTTCGGTGTCCCAGTACAGGCCCGCCTCGACCGAGCCGGGCGGGATCTCGCCGGCGATGGCGTAGGTCGTGTAGCTGGCGAGCCGCATGTTCGTGCGCACGCCGCTGTTGATCGGGGTATTCGTGGCGAGCACCACGGCGTCGGCGCGGATCGTCCGGCCGCGCTGCGTCGCGATGACGGCGGTGCGGCCCCCCTTTACGGAATCGACCCGTTCGTCGGTGTAGATGGCCCCGCCGAGGTCGTGGATAGCGGCCGCCAACCCCGTCAGATACTTCAAGGGGTGGAACTGCCCCTGATCGGGATAGCGCAGGCAGGGCGCCCCTTTCGACCCCTCGAAGGGGACGTGCGCGATCCGCTCGACGGGGATCCCGTATTCGCGGGAGAGCTTCTCTTCGCGGTCGATGGTCGTCGTGTCGCCGTCGGCACCGGGGAAGAGGTAGCCGGGGACGCGGAGGAAGTCGCAGTCGATCCGCTCGGCCTGCGCGGTCGCTTCGATGAAGTCGATGGCGGCGGCATGGCTCGTGTGCGCCGCTTTGGCCGCATCGGCCCCGCGGATCGACCGGATGTGGTCGAACTCGTCGTCGATGTAGCTCGCCAGGTGCGCCGTCGTCGCGAAGGATTCGCCGGAGGCGATCTTCGACTTGCCTTCCAGCACCACGACCGCTTTGCCCATCTTCACGAGGCGGTATGCGATGGTCAGCCCGGCGATCCCCGCGCCGATGATGCAGACATCGCAGGCGAGGTCGGAATCCAACCGCACGGCGGCGCGTTCGAGCGGCGCTTCCGCCCAAACGGACTCTGTACTCTTCATCGGTGAGGCTCCGCAAGAAATGTCTGTCCGAAAAAAAAATGCACTTTCTGTGCCGCGCGAAACTGCGGATTTCGCGCCAGGAAATGAAAATCGGCACCGCCCTCGTAATCGAGTTGCGATGCCGTGTAAGGAAATTGCGAAGTCGTCTCGTCGGGAGTGAGCAGTCGATTACCGCATCGGATTCGACAGCCGCATGATTTCGAGCAGCAGTTTTCCGCCGTGGGCCAAGCGGCCACCGAGTCCGTTGCACTCCGGGCAGGCGACGTATTCGACTTCTTCGAAGGAGTCTTCGTAGGAATCTTGGAAAGGGGCCGAATGGGCTTGGCAGCAGCGGAGCGCCACGCATTCGCCACCGCAGCGCAGGCAAGTCGGATATAAGTCGCTCAGCGTGATGGTCACGTTCGTACTCCCGAAGAATCGAGCGGCGGAAGGAGGTCGGCACAGTGAAGTGCAAGTTGAGGGCCAATTTGAGAGGCGATTTTCCCGTTCGACGAAAAAGCCCCCGATCCCGATGGATCGAGGGCGTCGTTCAGCCGATCTCGAAGCCCTCAGCTTCCGCAGCCGCAGCTCGCGGCGTCGGATTTCCAACCCTGAATGGCCTCCATCGAGTTCTTCTTCAGGTGGACGTGGGTGTCGACGTGATCGACCCAGCCCGTCGGGATGAAGTGGTGCATGCCGTCGGCACTGTCCTTCTGCGTCAGCTTGAGGGAGCTGCCTTCGATGTGATCGACGACGCCGATCTTCTTGCCGCAGGAGGCGATGACGTCCATCCGCTCTTTGATGCCGGCGACGCCGACATTCGTGCCGCAGGAGGTGCCCATGCCCGCCTTGTCCTTGACCCAGTCGGTGGCCTGTTCGGCACCCTCGGCGATCTTGCAACCGACGCTCTTGGCGGTATCCGCAACGGCTTGACCCGCGTCCATGACTTTGTCTTTGACCGACATGATGAGTCTCCTCGAAATGGTAAGTGATGGCGCGACCCACGCGGGTCAATCACCATGTCGGGAGATACGGCAATCGCAGTGCCAAATGCGGCGGCGAATAGCGACGACCGATTTCAAGTCATTACCGTATAGGCTCTTAAAATATGATCGGCCCCGACTCCGTGCTGTGGCGACAGGCGGAGTGGAAGTGAGCATGCGGGAAGTCGCCTTCTCATGTCGATTCGGCCGGACGATCATTCTCGGAGGCGTCATACAGTTCGCGGAAGCGCACGGCGAGTGCCGAGGGCTGGTACGAAGCATTCAGACCGCTGGTGCTGGGCAGGAGCCAAATCCGAGTTTCGCCGATGGTGTCGTGCTGCAACCCGAACTGGGCTTTGGGCCGCCGGAATGCGGTGCGGTACGCGCCGATGCCGATCACGCCGAGGTAGCGGGGGTGGTAGCGCTCGACCTTCGCGATGAGCCGCGCGGAGGCCGCTTCGAGTTCGCTATCGGTCAGCTCTGCGGCCCCGGCGGTCGCGCGCTCGCGGATGTTCGTCATCCCGTAGCCGAGTTCGAGGAGGGATTCATCTTCCCACGGCGAGTAGAGGCGCGGGGTGAAGCCGCCGGCATAGAGTGCCGGCCAGAACCGGTTCCCCGGTCGGCCGAAGTGCCGGCCGATGGCCGCGGAGTAGAGGCCGGGATTGGTTCCGCAGAAGAGGACCTTCAACCCTTCGGCGAGGATATCGGGCAGCCGCGTGTTCACCGCCGCGAGGACTTCCGCGCGGGTCGGCTTGAAGCGCATCACTTCCATTTGTCGGCGAAGACCTTCTGCAACTTGTCGAGCTTCGGTTGGATGATCGTCCGGCAATAACCCTGCCGCGGATTGGTCGAATAGAAGTTCTGGTGGTACCCCTCGGCGGGGAAGAATTCCGTGTAGGGGACGATCTCCGTGACGACGGGCTTCGCGAAGACGTGGGCCTGGTCGATCTTCGCCTTGTACCGCTCGGCGAGTTCCTTCTGGCGGGGCGTGTGGGTGAAGATCGCCGAGCGGTACTGCGTGCCGGTGTCGTTCCCCTGGCGGTTGAGCGTCGTCGGGTCGTGCGAGCGCCAGAAGACTTCGAGCAGTTCCGCGTACGAGATCACCTTCGGGTCGAAGGTCACTTGGATGCCCTCGGCGTGCCCGGTCGTGCCGCCGCTGACCTGCTCGTAGGTCGGGTTTTTCACGGTTCCCCCGGTGTAGCCCGAGGTCACCGTCTTAACGCCCTTCAACTGCTGAAAGACCGCTTCGGTACACCAGAAGCAGCCGTTGCCGAACGTGGCGGTGGTGGAATCGTCCGGGGAATCGGCGGGCGCGAGGACGGGGAAGGTTGCAGGAGGGGTGAACTCGCGCTTGCCTGGGATAAACAGAGCGGCTGCCAACGCGCAAGCCGTCACAATCACTCCGAGGAGGAAGTAGTTGCGCACAATCCGGCCGAGGCCGAGAACCCCGGCGTGTTTCATCGAAGGTCTCGCAATTTCCGGAGTGATCTACGGATTCACCTCATCCGATTCCGCATCCGACATCGGCAGGATGCCATTCTCCCGCATGATCGCGATGTACTCGTCCCGGCTGAGCGGGCATTGCCCGAGGTCTTTCGCTTGCCGCGGACTGATGTGCAAATCGTTTTTGAGGGAGTCGTCGTGCGCTTTGCTCGACGACTTGATCGCGACGGCATTCAGTTTCTTCACGATCTTGAGGGCGAGTTCCTTCGTGATGATCCGGGCCATCGATTCACCTCCGCGCGATGAATTGCCGGAGGACGGCGATCTGCTTGGCGAGCGGCGGCGCCAGTTTCTCGGGCGCCTGCTCGCTCAGGTACTCGAAGCGGCTCAGAAGGACATCCTTCAAATTCTCGAGTGCCTCGACTCGATTGCAACCGGCCGCGTTCGCGTTGGCGTCGAAGAAGGTGGCGCTGAATTCGTCGTCGTCGGTTTGGATCACGACCCGGATCTCTTTCAGAACCGAGTAAGGCTCGGGCGCAAACGAGGTGATCGGTACAAGTACCGATTCCCGGAGCTGCGGTCGTTCGGTCATCGTCCCTGTCATCGGTGATCTTCCATAGAAGTGTACCACCGAGGAGTTCGGCCCCGTCCGGAAGCGTGACCGTCGCTCACGCTTCCGGCCCGGAAAAACGGATCACTTCTTCCCGAAGGCGGGGTGCGTCTTCCGCCCGCCGGATTCCATGTAGGCGATCAAGTCCAGAATATCCTCGGCGCTCAGCACGTCGATCAGGTGCGCGGGCATCGGCGAGAGCTTCGCCGGCTTGCGCGTGTCGATGTTGGCCTTCGCGATTTCGATCCGCTTCGAGTCGAGCGGATCGGGTTGGATCGCGATCTTATCGGCGCTGTCGTCGACGAGCCGGCCGACGATCACCTTCCCGTCGAGCGTGTTGATCTCGACGTTCTGGTACTGCTCCGAGACGACCTTCGACGGTTCGACGAGCGATTCGAGGATCGCCTTGCGGTCGAAGCGGCTCGCGACGGCCGTGAGGTCGGGACCGACGGAACCGCCGTAGTCCACGAAGCGGTGGCACTTGGCGCACTGGGCGTCGGCGAAAGCCGCCTTGCCCTTCTCGAAGTTCCGACCGCCGCTCGCCTTTTCCAATTGCGGAGCGAGCGCGTCCATCGTCCATTCCTTCACGAACGGCCGGACTTTGCCTTCGACCGTCACGGCCGCGGCTTTGTCGATGGCCGCGATGACCGGCGTCAGTTCCTTCACCTCGGCCGGGGCCATGTTCGCGACCGCTTCCTTCAGGAAGTTCTTGAAGAAGTTCGCGAAGCTCGACCCGTCGCCGTAGCCGCGACCGGCCTCCTGGAACCACTTCAGCAGTTCCGGCGGGTGGGGCATCTTGCCTTTGTCCTTCGTCCAGTAGGCGAGGTACTCCTTGCGCTGGTCGAGCGTCCAGAAGCCGATGGGGAGCGTCCGCAGGTGGAAGAGGTAGTGGATGCGGTCTTCCTG
>Ga0136611_10000522_pt1 | contig 25404 bp, 18 predicted proteins | sample AntDrymUQ2232306_2_FD_106645 | JGI IMG/M metagenome (GOLD analysis project Ga0136611, IMG submission 106645) | Polar desert sand microbial communities from Dry Valleys, Antarctica - metaG UQ223 (23.06) | ecosystem: Environmental > Terrestrial > Soil > Desert | place: Antarctica: Dry Valley...
CCCGGCGGGAGCAACAGGGGAGCATCGTCGAACTGGCTGCCCGGCCCATGGCAGTCCGCGCACACGGCGTTCCACACTAGCTCGCCGCGCGCAACCTGCTCGCCCGGAAAGGCCCGCGCGGGCGCCGCGCCGATCGCGGCGACGATGGTGCATGCCGCGACGAGCACGAACCCGTACACGAGCCCAACCGGTGATCCTGGCTTACCGTCCATGTTTCCCCCCGTGCGCCGCTGTCTTGCCCGATATCCCCGTGGGGTGCGCGGAGCCACCGCGTATCTGAGCATTCGGCACGCGATGGTGCGCGATGTAGCTTGCTAACCGCAAGGCATATCAGCGCCGCCCCGCGTCGTGAGCGGAGTCGCACACTTCATACGTCTCGCATTTCGATTCGGATCTGTGCCGGCGCGGGCGCCGTCTCGATTGAGCCCTGTCGAGCCGATCTGGTAGACTCACGCGGCTTCGTGACCGACCGGCGCCGACTGCGCCGGACGGTGGGTCTCGGTGATGCATCCATGTGGATTCCCTACGGGCGGCGCGCCGAGTCAGGATTAAGGTGGGAGCGGCTCGGCGTCCATCGTGTCCTGAACGTCGCGGACCGGTGGCTCGCGCCGGTCGCCATCGCGATCCTGTTCGCGTATCCGAATCCGTTCGTGCCGGCCGCGCTTGCCTTACTGGCGACGTATTTAATCCGTTGGATCGTATGGCGCCCTGGTGACGCGCGGTCCACGCCGCTCGATGCCGGCTTCGCGCTGCTGCTCGCGGGGACGCTGATCGGCTTCGCGGTGGCCCACCGCCGCGACGCGGCCGAGTTGCGCCTAGCCGGTGTCGTAGCGGCGGTCGGGGTGTATTACGTCGCGGTCCGAGCGCTCCACGATGACGTGTCAATCCGGCTCGCGAGCCGGGGCATCCTCGCCGCGGTGGCAGTTGGGATCGTCATCGTGCTGGCGCTCTTGCGCGGCTCGCTGCCTGAAAGTGCCGTGTCTCAGGTTCTTGCGCCCGTCTTGCGGGTGTTTTCGGGCTTCCCCGGCGTCAGCGGCGACGCGCTCGATGTCAACGCGCGGTTCACCGTCCATCAATACGGCCTCGCGCACCTGCTGCTCGTCGCGGGCGCGTTTGCGGCTGCGGCTGCGGCGCTCGGCCGGCGACGGACGGCTTGGTGGGGGCTGGCCGCGCTCGTCGCCGTGCTTCCATTCCTGCTGGCGACGCAGAGCCGGGGCGCCATCCTTGCGCTCGCGATTGCGGCCACTATCGCCGCCACGTTTCGCTCGCGGCTCGCCTGGGCGCTCCTCCCGCTTGCCGGCGGGGTCTTCTACGTGCTGCTGACTCGCCGCGCCATCTCGCGCGGCGTCGAGGGCGAGTGGCTGAGCGATCGACTCTGGTACTGGACCGCCACGCTCTCGATGCTCGGCGACGTCCCGTTCACGGGCGTGGGCCTCGGCATCCGCACGTTCGCCGAGGCGTTCGCCTGGTACGAGCGCCTCCCATCACCGTACGTCGTCCCGCACACGCACAACATCGTCCTCCAGGCCTACGCGGAGCAGGGTTTGCTCGGTGCGATCGGGCTGACGGCGCTTGTCGTGTTTGGCTGCGTGCTCGGGCTGCGCGCGAGCCGCCGGACGAGCGGATCTCACCGTTGGCTGGTCGTGGGCGCGTATGGATCGGTGCTGGGGTCGGCGCTGTACGGGATGACGGATCAGGTTCCCTCGACCAACCTAAGCCTCGCGCTGGTCTTCGCGCTTCTCGCGGTCATCGTCGGCGCCGACCGGCTGTCGCGGACTCCACACCAGAGTGAACGACAGGTCGATGTGCCGTACCACCACGCCACCGGGTTCCGCCAGGTGCGACCGTCGGCATGGGGCGTTCTGACTTTCGTGGCATTCGCGACCGTACTGCTGGTCGGCGGCGCGATGCTGGCGCCCCGCTGGATCTCGGGCCTGTACCTTAACCTCGGCTCCTCCGAGTTGTTGGCCGTCGTCCTGGACCGTGGCCGCGACGGCGATCTGCGCCAGGCTCGGCGAGCGCGGGCGAGCGCGATGCTGGAACAGGCATGGGCCTGGAATGAGCGCAGCCTGCCCGCGATTCGAGGTGTCGGACGGGCGCGCCTGTTGCGGCACGATCTGGCGGGCGCTCACGCCGCGATTCAGGCAGCCTACCGACCGGACGCATCGGCCTTCGAGCGCACGCAACTTGCTCGGCTGGCGCGCGAAGCCGGCCAGATCGACCTGACCATCACGCTCTTGCGCGAAGGGAACGACGAGGCGACACTCAAAGCCGTCGCGGACGAGATGGCCGCCGGACGCCGTTGGCAAGACGCCGCGCGGGCGTACGCCGCCCTGGCCGAGCTGAACCCTGACCAGGCGGAGTATGCGTCGAACGCCGCCAAGGCCGTGCTCGACGGCGGCGGCGACGTCGAGCAGGCGATGAGCCTATTGCAGCAGGCGGTGGCCACGAATCCCGGCGCGGCGCGCAACCTGGCCCGCCAACTCACGCTGCGCGGCGAGCCATTCCGCAACGACGAGAAGCGCGGCGGTGGCAACTTCGCGGCGGCGCAGTTCTGGTTCACGCTCGCGAGCCGCATCGACCCGGCGTATGATCGGCCGGAAGTAGAACTTGGCTCGCTGCACTTCTACCGGGGCCGCTACGACGTGGCGGGCGAGCATTTCGGCGAGGCCCTGCGCCGCGATCCCCGCAACTCGTCCACGTTCCACCAGCTCGCCGAGACGTACGTCAAACTGGAGCGGCTGACCGAGGCGGTCGCGCTCTACGAGCGGGGCGTGGCGCTTCGGCCCGAACGCGCGGAGCTCCATGCCAACCTCGCGCGCGCCTACCTCCTCGTCGATCGGCGCGCCGACGCCATCGACGAGCTCCGCCTCGCCGCGAGCCTCTCGCCTCTCAACTCGCCCCTCAACGCCGAGCTCAACGCCGAGCTCGGCCGCGTCGAGGGCGGCGGCTAGGACGTGGGAATGGCACGCGCCGACGCGCTGAGCCCGGCCGGCCTGCACGGCCGCGCGCTCACCCGCAAGCTGCCGTTGCGGTGGCTCGAGCCGGTCTTCGCGCTGCCGCTCTTCGCCCTGGCGATCGTGGCGCGGACGATCAACCTTGATGCGTACAGCGGCTTGTTTGACGAGGGCATCCGCGTCGAGCAGCTGTTCCTGATGTCGCGGGGGTACCGGCCGTTCCGCGACATCTACGCCGCGCAAGGACCGCTGCTGCTCGATCTCCTGCATCCGTGGTTCGTGTTCTTCGGGCAAGACCTGGCCGCCGCGCGGCTCGCCGTCGGCGTGTACTCGCTGGCCGGCCTGGCGGCGGCATACTGGGTCGCGCGGCTCGTGGGCGGGCGCGTGGCCGGCCCCGTAGCGCTGCTGCTGCTCGTCGTGAGCCCCCTCTACCTTGAAGGATCTCGGATCGCGTTGGCGGAGGTGCCGGCCATGGCGCCCGCCATCGCGGCGGTGGGCACCGCCATTCTCTACGCCCGCGCCGGCTCGCGCTGGATGCTAATCCTCACCGGCGTCCTGCTCGCGACCAGCCTGCTCATCAAGCCGATCACGCTCGCGGCGGGGGTGCCGATCGGGCTGGCGCTGCTGAGTCGCGGGCGGGCGGGGCTCAAGGACTGCGTGCTGCTCGGGGCGCTGGTCGCGACGCTGATGCTGGCGGTGGTGCTGAGCGTCGGGCTCGGCGGCGTGCTCGAACAGATCGTCTCTTACCGCATGGAGAGCGTGAAGCGCTCCGACTGGAGTATCTGGAAAAACCGTGTCGCACTTGCCCGCGCACTGACCTACGAGCCGTCCGCCCTGCTCGCGCTGGCCGCGCTCGCCGGCGTGCTGCTCGCTATGCGGCGGCGCCTCGCCGAGGGAATGCTGGTGGCCTGGGCAGTCGCGAGCGGGGTGTTGTTGCTCATGTATTCGCCGCTGCACGGGAAGCACGCGGTAGTGCTGATGCCGCCACTGGCAATCGTCGTTGGGGTAGGGGCGGCGGCTTCGCTGGATTACGTGCGGGCGGCGCGACGGCCGGCCCTGCGCGCGGCGCTCACAGTCTTCCTGGTCGTCCTGGGCGGGTGGTACGCCTCCGGCGCGCCCGCCGTCGTGGCGCAGAGTGGCCAGCTCCTGAAGGTGACGGCCGACACCGACGTCGATCCTGCCCTCGAACAGTACGCGGATGCCGTGGCCACCATCCGACTGCTGGCTGCCCCGGACGACTTCATCGTGACCGATCATCCGTATCTGGCGTTCCTGGCGGGGCGGCTGGTGCCGCCGGAGCTCGTCGATACGTCGAAGTCGCGGATCGACTCGCGGTCGCTGCGGTCGAACGATGCCATCACCATCGCCGCGACCTACGAGCCGACTCTTGTGGTGCTGTGGACGGACCGGCTCCGGCGACTCCGCGAGTTCACGCTCTGGGTCGAGGAGAACTATCGGCTGGTGAAGGTGTACAACCGCCGCCAGGACCAGGATCGCGGCATCTACGTTCGGGCGTCGGCCGACCTCGATGACGTGCGCGCGACGCTGGCCGATGCGACGATGGCGCCGCGCGACGACCGCTTCCTCGGCGGACTGCGGCTGGTCGGGGCATCGGTCGACCGGGCGGACATGCGGCGGGGGGAAGCAGCTTCGGTGACGCTCCAATGGGAGGCGGGACGGCCGCTCCAGGGCGATTTCCAGGCGATCATTGCGTTCAAGGGGCCGGACGGGCAGGCGTGGGATCAGCAGCAGGAGCGCCTGAGCGGCGGCAGCGTACCGACGAGCCAGTGGGCGACGGGGCACTGGGTCTTCCAGAACACCTTCGTCCAACCGGACGGCAAGGCGCCACCGGGTGCGTACGACGTCGTCGTGAGCGTCTACGATTCGCGGTCCAAGCAGCTCGAGACGCTCGCTGATAGCACAACCGAGCTCACCATCGCGCGCGTGACGGTGCGCTGAGATCGTGCGACGGTCGCGGCGCGCGTCGGGCAGAACGGTGAGGAGCTCCTCGGCGACCACGGAACTGCCCGCGTGACGGCGGCCGACCACTCGGCGACGCATCCAGAGCGGCCGCGCTTCGGTGGCTGGCGCGGGACGCCACTCCGCATCGTCGTCGTGATCGCCCTGTTCGCCGGCCTCGGGATTGCGCTGCGTGGAAGCTGGAGTCGGCTTGGCGAGATCGATTGGCAGCTCAATCCGCTGGCCGTCGCGGGAGCCTTCGCCGCGATGCTCATTGCCAGTACGTGGGCCGCGTTCGCGTGGCTCTTCGTGGCGCGCGCATTCGGGGCGCGGCTCGCGCTGCGACCGGCGCTGCGCATCTACATGACCTCGAACCTTGGGAAGTATCTACCGGGCAAGGTGCTGCACGCCGTGGCCCGGGTCTACCTCGTGCAGCAGCAGGGCGTGCCGTTCGCCGTGGCCTCGACCGGGGTTGCGGTCGATGTGCTGCTCCACGTGGCGGCGGCGCTGTCGATCGTGGCGCTGGCGGTCCCGACCGTCGTCGGTACGGTCGCCGACCTGGACGCGACGCTGGTTACGGCGATTGCCGCGTGCGGGACGCTGGTCGGCTTCGGGCTGCTCCATCCACGGTCGCTGAACGCCGCATTCTCGATTGCGCGCCGCCTGTTGCCAACCCGCGAGTTCCCGCCCGTGACGGTCGGGTACGCCACCATCCTGCGCGCGTTCTCGCTCTACCTCGGACTGTGGGCGCTCTACGCGGTTGGACTGTACGGGTGCGCGGCGGCCGTGTACCCGGTCGATTGGACGGCCGTGCCGCTCCTCGGCGCCGGCTACGCGCTCGCATATCTTGTGGGCACCGTGGTGGCCATCTTGCCGGCGGGCGCGGTCGTGCGCGAGGGCATCCTGACGCTCGTCCTGGCGCAGGTGATGCCGGCGCCGGCGGCGCTCGCCACGTCGGTGCTCGTGCGCCTGGTCCAGATGGCGGCGGAAGGCGTGTGCGCGGCGGTGTGCAGTCGTTTCTGACATCAGGAATGGCCGACGGTCCGAAGTGGCACGTCCCGCGTGAGCGCATGAGTAGGATGGGGCTCAGCGACCTCGGAGGCGTCCGAGCAGATCGAACACCAGTGAGGCGGATCGCGCGACCGCGAATGGTTCGAGTCCGTTAGGGGCTCCGACGATTGCCCCATCGGGGCCAAGACGTCGGAGCTCGAATCGCGGATCGACGCGGTATGGCACCGGCACGATTCGATAGCTACCCGCCGGCAAACGGGCGCCAAGCGGCAACTCGCGGTAGTCGCCGATGACGTCGCCCAACCGCCAACGGCTGGTGGGAGAAGTGCCGAGCGCCGGGTGCCGCTCGTCGTGGGCGGCGAGCACGTCGCCGGCCTCGTTCATGAGCCGCACGGAGACGGCGACGTCGTCGGAGAGTGGCGTGTCCGCGCGCCAGTACAGTGTGAACGGCACGACCGAACCGGCGCGAAACGTGCGCGCGTGGTATTCGATGCCAACGAGCGATATGCCGCCTTCGAAACGCTGGTCCATGGAGGTCGCATCCGGCGGCAACGCGGATGCCGGGGGCGGCGCGACCCTGACGAGCGGGCCGTCCGACGACGTGACGCCACGGCTTTCGAGGCCGGGCAGCGTCCGCGCCACGTAGACGGCAGTGTCGGTCGCTGCCGCGTCCGCGAGCGTCTGGTCGAGGCGCTCGATCGGATAGCGAATCGAGACATCGGGCCGGATACCTTCGACGCGCTGGAGGTACCAGAGGACGGTCGCCTGTTCCCAGTCGCAGACGATGATGGATGCGGGCGCGACGCGCTCGAGGGCCAGCCGGCCGAAGCGATCCGCCAGGGGCGAGCGCTGCAAGTCCTGGCGCCACGCATCGAGCGTCTCGGCGCCTGCTTCGGCGCGGATCAGCGGCTCGGCCGCGCGTAGCCATGCCGTGCCGCCTTGCACGACGAGTATGCCGGCGATGCACGCGCCCGCCACGAGGCTCGACCGTCGAGATCGCCCGATGCGTACCTGCCCGGGGCGTGTCGGGCCGAGACGTAGCGGCCCGAGTCGTCCTACGCTGACAAGTCGTTCGACACCCGCGAGCGTGGCGTGCGCGCCGAGGCCGACCCAGATCGACCAGACGACGAAGCCCGGCAGGAAGAAGACCCAGTGCCGGGGAAGCTGATAGTTCGATTCGAGCACGTAGCTAGCGCCGAGCACCGCTTGCGGCAGTGCCACCATGACCAGCACGACCGTGGCTCGCCAGTCGTGTCGAACGCCCCAGGACAGGCCGAGCATGCCCAAGAGGACGCCCAACGGACCGAACGAGCGAAGCAGTACGCGCAGCTCTTCGCCAAGCCGCCCGACCAGCGCGGCATCGGGCCGGATCTGGCTCGTGTAGCCTCGGTCGAGCAGGAACTCCGCGAATGCGGCCGGGGTATCGACGGGCCACGAGCCGGGCGGCAGCCCGCGACTTCCGGCCCAGGGGACGTAGGCGTAGAGGAGCAGCGGCGCGAGCACGAGCATCCCGAGCCGGGCGGCCTCGCCGGCGTTGCGCGGTCGCCAGCGCTGCATCGCCAGTCCCGCGACGAGTGCCGGGATCACCAGGAGCATGCTGCGATGATGCGCGAGGCCGAGTCCGAACACGAACGCGAGAGACGCGAGCCGCGCGGGAGTGGGTCGTTCGCGCCAGCGCAGGAAGAGCAGCAGCACGACGGCGAGGAACAGGCCATTGAGGGTGTACTTGTCGCCGCGCACGGCCTGCGACCACCACAGCTCGCCGAAGGCCAGGCAGCACGCCCCGATCGCGCCGGCGGCCCAGCGACCCGAGAGGTGGTGGACAATGCTCGCGACGATGGCGACGGCACACGCCGCCAGGGCCGCGTCGAGCACGTTCAGTCGGTACGCGACGGTGCCGAACGGCAGAATGCTCCAAGCTTTATGCAGCAAGACCTGGAGCGGATAGCCGGTCGGGTGGGTAAGGCCGAGGATCGGCGGCACGAACTGGAGCTCACCGGCGTCGCCACCCAGGACGCCGCTCGACAACGTGGCAAGGTAGACAACGAACGCCGCCACTCCGGTCGCCGCGGCTAACGCACTGTGTCGCGCGTCACCGCGTATGGGGGCTTCGGTACGGCGACTCGTGGACGCTTCGACATCCGAAACGGGCGTCGTCACCGCCAATGAGAAGGCTGGCGGCCGACTTGTGGCCGCCAGCCTCGCATCCCGCCTGGGGCCACCTTACTCGCTGGTGGCATCCTTGTTCGCGGGCGGCGTGCGCCGCGTCCGTCGCCGCCGAACGGGCTTGGGCGACGAATCGGCCGTTGCGTCGTCGCCGGTCGTGGATGCAGTTTCAGGACCAACTTCGCCAAGTGTGCCGACGCTATACGATGCGCCCGCGCCGACTTCCGCAAGCACGGACGCCTCGGCATCGGTCGCTCCGTCCCGAGGCTCGGGCAGGGGCGCCGACGAAGTCGTCTCCTCCGAGCCCGCCTTCGCCAAGTCCGAAGCGGACGCCACGGCCGCGCGCGCGGTTCGTGCTCGCGAGCCGTTGGTTCGCGTCCGAGTGTCGTCCGAAGCGGCGCCTGTGCCCGTTACCGAGGCACCGATTGGCACGAGTGAACCTGTCTCGGCCGATGGGCCTATTTGCTCGTTGCCGGGCTCGAGCTCGGCCGCGACCTGTGCAGCCTGGTCCACCGTTGGCTCGGACATCGAGCTTGCGACCTCCCCACCGGGAACCTCAGTGACGGCATCGGCCGGCACGGCCGTTCCAACGTCGGCGCTACCAGCATCGGGCTCGGGGCTGACGAGAACATCGGGTGTCGGTGTCTCGACATCTATCGATGCCTCGCTCGTCGGTAGCGGCGCCACGGAGGCCGGCGCCCCGAATTCGCTGAATGAAACACCCCGCCTAACTTGCCCGAACGTCGTCGAGACCGGGCGCGGTGGGTCGAACCGCGACGTCTCGCGACGTGTGAAGCCGCTCGGGGACTCAACGCCCGGAATTGCGCTGACCTCGACGGTGTGAATCTCGGGAGACTCGAATGTTCCCAGCGGGTCGGGGCGGCCGAGCGCCTCGACCTGCGACAGAAATGCCGCTTCGTCCGGACTGATGTCGGCCGCTGCATCGAGCGTGTCGCTCGATGATTCGAGAGATTCGGGACCGAGCCCGCCCTCGTCGTAGCCCGTCGTTCGTCCTCGGCCGCGTCCGCCGCGACGACGGCGCCTGCGCGCCGCGCCCTCGACCGTGAGGTCCGCCTCATCCGAAAGATCTGGCACGATGTCGGGTTCGATCGGGGTGGGCGTCGCGGCAGGCGAAGGGGGCCGCGTTCGCACCGAGCGCCGGGGCGGCAGCGGCGAGGCGGGAAGCGTCGCGGACGGCGCCGGCGTGGGAATGAGCGTGCTCTCGGGCGCCGCGGTCATCGACGCCGCGGGAGCGAGGGCCGGTGACGGCATGGCGCGCATGCCTCGCGGGCTCCCGGCGACCGGCTCCTGCTCGGAGAGTCCGAAGCCGTTCGAGGTGGGGCGGCGCGCTTCGCGAAGGACGCGCCGCTCGCGAGCGGGTGCGCGACCGCTCGGGGACTCGAGCTCGACCACGCGGTCTAGCTCGCGGAGGAGCTGTCGGTACGTAATGAAGACGTTCGAGATCTCCACCAGCGGGATCGCGGTCAGGTCGCTCCCGAGGACGACCACGGCGGCGCCGCGCTGCTTGGCGATGCGTGCGAGCGGGATCATGTCCTTGTCACTGGTCACGAGCACGAATATGTCGGGCGCAACGGTCCAAAGTAGGTCCACGCCGTCGGCGACCATGACCGTATCCGCAAGGCTCTTGCCCTCGCGGGTGCTGCCCTCGGGGCGCATCACCGGCGCGAACACGGGCTCGATCCCGGCCTTGTAGACGCCGAGGCGCTCGGACACGAGATTCCATTCGGCGTATGCACGAGCCGACACGAGCGTGCCGTAGCTTTGGGCGAGTGCATTCAGTGCGTTGAGATCCAGGTCAGTGCCTGGCGCGTCTCGGCTGTGACAAATCTGTAGATTGTCCCAGTCGATCAACATGACGACGGTTTTCGATCTGTCCGTCACACGAGACCTCCTCGGGTCTTCCAAGACAGTGTACCAAACGCTCGTGCAAATCCCACGAATGTTTGCGGCCGGTGGCGAGGTTGTCGTAACAGGCAAGTAGCCACGTCGCCCAAGGTTCCGTGGCGTCGGTCCGCACGGGCGTTCACGACCGCATGACCCGCGCCGGCAGGCGCTATCGCACTCCCTGCACCGAGCGTACGACATGCCATCCGCTCGGCAAGAGTACGGTCGCGACCACGAGCTTGAGAGCATCACCGACCAGGAAAGGCACGATCCCCGCCGCGATCGCGCGATCTGGCCCGACAAATTGCGCGAGCCATGCCGCGCCCAGTCCATATATGATCGCCTGGCCGACCACCATGGCCGCCCCGGCGGACCACACGCGGCGATCCCACCCGCGCTCGGCGAGGGCGCCGACGACGTAGGCCGCGAGCGGGAACGACGCGAGGTAGCCGGCAGTCGGCCCGAGGATCGTGGGCATGCCGACGCTCGACGGCGTCCAGGCAGATGCGCCATTGGCGAAGACCGGCAGCCCCACCAGCCCCTCACCGAGATACGCCAACATGGCCAGGGCGCCGCGCCGCCCCCCGAGTACCGCGCCGAGGAGAAGCACGCCGAGCGTTTGCCCGGTGATCGGTACGGGCACGAACGGGAGCGAGAGCTGGGCGAGCACGCCCATCGCGGCAGCCGAGCCGAGAACGAGCACGACGTCGCGGAGGAGCCCCAGCGAGGCCGGGGCTAGCGCGGTGGAGGGAATGGTGTCAGCGAGGACGACAGGGCTCGGGCGACGCTGCATGGTGGCCGGCACTCCGATGTCGAAAGTTGGCGCGTAGGGGATTGGCAGCAAACGCGATAGCGCGCAAGGGCTTGTCGCTAGCTATGTCGATGGTACTTGGACACGGCGCGCGATGGCCGATGCTAGCGCGCGGTCATGCCGCCATCAATCGCGAGGATTTGTCCGTTGACGTAGGATGCCGCGTCCGACACGAGGAACAGGGCCGCGCCGACCAGCTCCCCAGGCGCCCCGATCCGGCCCATGGGCGACGCGCCGGCCAGTGCCACTCCCGCGTGCTCGATCACGCCCTTCGTCATGCGCGTCGGGAAAAAGCCAGGTGCGAGCGCGTTCACGCGGACGCCGCGCGCGCCCCATTTGACCGCCAGGTCGCGCGTCATCGCCACGACCGCGCCCTTGCTGGCGGTGTAGCCGACCGCGTCGAGCATCGCGGCGTCGAGCCCGACGAGGCCGGCGACCGATGCGACGTTCAGGATGCTGCCGCGTCCGCGTTCGAGCATCCCTCGGCCGACCGCCTGGCAGCAGAGAAACGTGCCGGTGGCATTCACGTCGAGCACCCACCGGAAGCGCTCGGCCGACATTTCGGCAGCGGACGCTCCCCAGCTCACACCCGCCGCGTTGACCAGGATGTCGATATTTCCGTCTCGGCTCGATACCTCGGCCACGGCATGTTCGACGGCCTCGCCATCAACCACGTCGCACGTAGTGGCCTGGGCGCGGATGCCCGCCGCGCTCAATTCGGCCAAGGCCGGGTCGAGCCAGTCGGAGCGCCGCGCCAGGATCGTCACGGTCGCGCCCGCCTCGCCCAGTCCGCGCGCGATCTCGAATCCGAGCCCGCGCGACCCGCCGGATATGAGGGCAACCCGCCCGGATAGATCGAACAAATCGAGGACCGACACGGCCGCACCTGCGCACAAGGGTGTCGAGGGTCACTTCGAGCGTACGTCGTGTGGGAGCGAGTGTCAATCGAGCAGTCAGCTCGACGGGTGTGGAGGGGTCTGTGCAAGCTCGGTGGGCGGGCGAGCGGCACGTTGCGAGCGGGGTCGTCAACTTTGACATGGGTTCGGCCTGGTGGTAGCATCCACACCAGATAGATACTTTCCGTGCTAGCGTGTCACGGTCGTGGCCAGCGCTCCTGTCCGCGACCTCGCGAAACGTTCCGCTATCGGTCTCATCGGCTCCCTTCGCAGCACATAATGCAGCCCGCAGTCGCTATCGCCCGCCCTGTTGTTTTGCTACTCGGCCGTCGCGCATGATGTGCCGACAGTCACGGTGCTGTGCCCCCCACAGAGGCCGCGCGACCTGACCCCCCACATTCCCGAGGTGCCTTTTCGACATGCAGGAGATGCGCCCCTTCCTTGATGACCTGCGCCAAGGCAACTTTCGGCGTGCACTGACCGAGAACCGCGTCTTCAAGAGCATCTTCCGCACGGGCTACCCGAGCACGCCGCGGAACCAGGCTCTGATCATGTTCAACAACGTCTTCCTGCACCTGCACCCGGTGCGGATCAGACGTGAGAGCCTCAAGATCACGTACACGTTCTGCCTTGGCGGGCTCTCGTTCTTCATGTTCCTGCTGCTCACCGTGACGGGTGTGCTGCTGATGTTCTACTACCGGCCGGCGACGGCGGTGGCCTATCAGGACATGAAGGACTTGGAGACGGTGGTGACGTTCGGCATGCTACTCCGCAACATGCACCGCTACTCCGCACACGCCATGGTGATCCTCGTCTTCTTGCACATGGTGCGCGTCTTCTACACGGGCGCGTACAAGGCGCCGCGAGAGTTTAACTGGGTGGTTGGTGTCATCTTGTTGACGCTCACGTTCCTGCTGAGCTTCACCGGCTATTTGTTACCCTGGGACCAGCTGGCGATCTGGGCCGTCACCGTCGGCACGAACATGGCGGGCGCCACGCCGATCGTCGGCGACACGCTCAAGTTCGCCGTCGTGGGCGGCTACGAGATCGGTGATAACACGCTCATCCGCTGGTACGTGTTGCACGTGATTGCGCTCCCATTGCTGACGGCACTGTTCATGACCGTGCATTTCTGGCGCATTCGCAAGGACGGCGGCATCGCCGGGCCGCTGTGATGTCGGCAGCGCGGGGCTCTTGCTCGCGACTGCGCCGACCCCGCTGACCGCGACGAGGATCGGAGAGTCAGATGGTACCCGACAACGGAAATCCGCTCGAGCGCACCGACGACATGTCGAGCCTGTCGCCTGCCGAGCGCGCCAAAATCTACAAGGAACGCGCGGCGGCGGCCGGACTCGGTCCCGGCGCGGCGGCGGCCGGCAACAGCAACACGCCGGCGCCGACACCGCCGGCTCCCAAGCCCGCCACTCCGCCAGCGGCCTCCGCCGCGCCGACCGACGACGGAGCCGGTACCCCGCCCTCCGCGCCGGCTCCGAGTGCCGCGCCTGGGGGCGACCCGCTCGGCAAGACCGCCGACATGGCGAGCCTATCACCGGCCGAGCGCGCAAAGATCTACAAGGAGCGGGCCGCCGCCGCCGGCATCGGGCGGGCCCCCGCGGCGCAGAACGGCGATGCCACGCCGGCTGCGAAGCCGGCCGCACCGGCGCCAGTCCCGGCAGCAGCGGCGGCCGCCGGCGAGAAGGGTGGCGGCGCAGGCGCGCTCACGCCGGAGCAGCGCCAGCGGTTGGCGGCGGCGGTGCAACGGGGAGCCGGAGGTGGTGGTGCCGGCTCGGGCGCGGCGACCGCCGCCGCGCCCGCTCGCGCGGCGGCGGCCATGACTCCCAACCCCGCCGAAGCGCAGTCGCAGCGTCTGGTCTATGTCTGGCCGCACCTCGTGACCATCGAGTTCATGGCGTCCGTCTTGTTCTTGGCGTTGATGATCTTCATCTCGGTGGTGATCCAGGCGCCGCTGGCGGGCCACGCGAACGCGGACAAGACGCCGAACCCCGCGAAGGCGCCCTGGTACTTCCTCAACTTGCAGGAGCTGCTGCTGCATATGCACCCGGCGCTGGCGGGCGTGCTCGTGCCATCGGTCGCGCTGGTGTTGATCGCGGCGATCCCGTACATCGACCGAGACACGCGAGACGTCGGGAAGTGGTTCGGCACGCCCAAGGCGCTCAGGATCATCTGGCACACCAGTTGGTTTTCGACGCTGGTGCTCATCGCCGAGGTTCTGCTCGATGAGCAGGCTCTAGGCGGAGGCATCAAGCCGTTCTTCCAGAAGTTCCTCGGTGGTGCGCTTTACTTCCCGGTCGTCGTGGACATCATCGTACCGTTGATTTTGATGCTCGGACCGATCCCCTTACTGGTACTCTTGCTGAATAGAGTGGCGAAGCCCGAGGGCGCCCGCGATTGGATGCTCGCGCTCTTCACCGGCTTCTTCGTGGCGTACATCGTCCTGACGATCGTCGGTACCTTCTTTAGGGGCCAGGGCATGCAACTTATGTGGCCGTGGGATCCCAAAATGATCGTGGTGGAATAGGAATGTATTCGGAGCGGAGCGCGACCGCTCCACTCCGAGTCGCCGGGAGGTCTGATGGCGAAAGAAACGCGGGACGCCGGGCTCTTCTATCCCGGCGCGGATGCCGCCGAAGAAGTCGAACGTAGGTCCGCGTCGCAGGTTCCGGACACGCAGCGCGTGCCGCCCAGGCGCGGCTTCTGGAGCCGGCGTACGGTGATGCGGTGGGTCGGCTGGGGCACCATCATGGGTCTGCTTGGCCAGATGACCGTTGGCTTCGGCATTTTCTTCTGGCCGAAGAAGGTCGGCGCGTTCGGCGGCGAAGTGAGCGCGGGCAACGTGGCCGACATGAAGGTCGGCGATGTCAAGCTGCTCAACGAGGGCAAGTGCTACGTTTCGCGGGTTCCCGAAGGGGTACTCGCGCTGTGGTGGAAATGCCCCCACCTCGGCTGTACGGTGCCGTGGAAGCCGAACGACCCTTCTGAGGACACCATGGCCGGGTCTGGGCGCTTCAACTGCCCGTGCCACGGCTCGATCTACGACCGCTACGGCAACATCATCTCCGGACCGGCGCCGCGCCCGATGGATCTCTTCCAGGTTGCAGTGCGCGAGGGCAAGATCTACGTCAACACGAATCCGACGACGGCTGTTGTGCGAGGCAGCTCGAATCCGTCCCAAGATGCGACGCCTGTCTAGCCACCTGCTGTCAGGGAGGATGCGACAATGATGCTTTCCGCGGGGTCGATGGCGCTCATCATCGCCCTGCTGCTATTGCTCGTGCTGTTGGCGCTATACGCCAGCGGCGTGGGCACGCGCGCGAATCTTCCGGTCGAGGAGGTGCCGACCGGCAATCCGTCGATGGAGCGGAAGGTCGTCGCCACCTTGGCGATGATGATCGTCACCGGGCTGATGTTTATCGGCTACAGCATCTACGAGCCGACGCGGCAAGTCACCGCCGCCGATCGCCAGGAGAATATCGCGATCGAGCGCGGCATCGAGAACTACACGGCGCTGTGCATCGGGTGCCACGGCATCGACGGCAAGGGCGCGATCGTGCCCGACTCGGATCCGCCGATCGTAGCGCCGCAGTTGAATCGAGAGGACATGCGCCCGAAGGACGCCGAAGGCTTTCAGGCGCGGTATGCCTACGTGAACCGCACGCTCCACCGCGGGCGCGGCACGATCATGCCGGCCTGGGGCAGGACAGACGGCGGCACGCTGCTGGACGAGCAAATTCACGAGCTGACGCTGCTCGTCGTCAAGGGCGACAAGGTGGTCGAAGGCACCCATACGGCGTGGGAAGTGGCGCGGGAGATGTCGCGCGAGAAGATCGCCCACGGCTCACCCGAGCCCCGAGTGCCGACGCTCGCCGACATGCCCAACATGACGGAGGACGAAAAGGCCGGCCAGAAGCTCATGACCGGCAAGGGCGCGTGCGTCGGCTGCCACATCGTTCAGAACGTCGGCGGTAACACCGGGCCGAATCTGAATGGCGTCGCGCAGCGGGCTCCCGAGCGCGAGCTCGGCTTGTCGGCCGAAGAGTACATCCGCAAGTCGATTCGCCAGCCGGCGTCCTATCTCGTTTCGGGCTACGGCGCGCTCATGCCCGCCTATACGCCGGCGAACCTCACGGACGATGAAGTAAGCCAGATCATCGCGTACCTGCTGACGCTGCGTTAGCTCACGCACGACGATGCGGATTCACACAGCGTCGTTCGTGTGAGTTGATTTGTCGAGATACTTGTCATCCCGAATCGCAGAGAGCGATCTCGCGGTGACGGGATCAAGAGCGTGAGGCCCCACGCAGGCTTGGGTTCACAGGGGAAATTGACCGGCTCCGGACAGGATCAACAGTCGAATCACCATCGACCAAATGCGCTGTAGAGGCCGGCAGGTGGCGACGTCGCCGGCCTCCCGGCTCGACGCGATCTACGCAGTTGCGGCGGGGCAGAGGCGCAGGTAGGTGGGACGGTTTGCCGCGAGCGTCAACTCGACGCCCTCGATCAGCTCGGAGCCGACGACCGAGCGCTGAGACGGCGACTCGCCGTCCGCGCCAGATTCGAGCCGATACGAGCGGGCGGGATCGACGGTGTACCACTCGAGCCACTTGTTGAGGCGGGGATAGTCCACGGGCATCTGAAAGTACGTACTGTGGCGCGCGAGATCGAAGGTCACGCGCCCGCTCCAATCCGTCCGGCTCGCCGCCGAGAGCACGAGGCACCCGCCATCCTCCGCGCCGCCGAGCATCCCGCCAACCGGCCACGGCGCGAGCCAGGCCCCGCGCGTCAGGTATTGGCCGTAGAGCAGCGACGTGCGGACGAAATTGCCGTCTAGGTCGCGCTCGACCACCGCCCCCGTCTCCGCGTCCTGGAAGCCATACAGGACGGGCATCTGGTCATCGAGCCACTCCGCGGCGGCCGGCTCGCGCAGCTCGTGGAGCATGTAGAGGGCACTCTCCAGGGCGTCGGCGTACCCGTCCATCTTGCCCTGCTCCCACTCGTAATTGCGATAGTTGGGGAGGGCGCGGACGGCGCGCCGCGCCGCGTCGCGGTACTCGGCGGCAAGCTCGGGTCGGCCGTCCGGGGCATGCTCCTCGACGATCGCCTGAGCCAGGAACGCTTGAAAGACGTACCCCCACGCATCGGTCACGCCTTCCTGCTCGACGCGCCCGGACGGGATCTCGATGACGCGCAGCCACATACCATCCTGCGTGCGAGCCTTGGAGAGGAGTCGTTCGAGCATTCGGCGGATGGCCGGTCGGTGCGCGCTCGCGGCCGGATTGCCGCCTAGGGACTCCGCCAGATGCCACTCGATCAGGCCGGGCAGAATCTCGTTGCCGTGGTCGGAGAGGCGGAATCTGCGCCGGTCGAGCGGCTCCCCATCGACGAAGTCCCAACGATTCGGCGGCAAGTATGAGGTCTTTGGGAAGACGTCTTCGAGGTACGTGAGCCCGATGCGCTCTGCAGCCTGGAGATAGCGGTCGTCGCGCGTGGCCCACCAAAGCCGGGCTAGCACTTGCAGCATGTCGCCATTGACCTCGGTCGAGTCGGCCGGAATTGATCCTCGCCCCCGCGTGGGTGTGACGCTCGCCTCGAGAATCGCGTCCGTCACCTCTCGAAGCCGACCGAGCCACGGCTCCGGCCCGAGCCGATCGATCAGGGGCAGCAGCCCGTCCTTGGCGTACTCGGCGACTCCGAAGATGCGCTCGTTGACCGTCTGGTCAATCGGCAGGTGCGTGCCGAGATCGACGTCGTACGGGAGCCCGCCGGACCTCGCCCGCTCGGCCCACATCACGTTTTCGAAACGCTGGTACAGCTCCGGCTCGAGCAGTTTCGCGGCGATGGTCATGTGCGGGTACAGGTCAGCGCCCGTATCGCCGTATGCCCAGAGGTTGCCGTCGGCCTCGACGGACGTTCGGAGCAGGCCGCTCTCGGCGTCGAAGCGATCGGTCCAGCGCCCGAGCACGAACCTGACCCGCGCGACACTCTCGGCGGCAAGCACCGCGTTCGAGAGCGCCTCCCTGCGCGCATCGCCCGAGTGTGCCGCACGCTGCTTCTCGTTGCGCACGGAAGAACGATTCAGGCTCATTCCGCGCCAGGTCGATGCCCCGTCGGGACCGAAGAGCCACGCCAGGCTCTCGACCGAGCGGCCCTGGTCGCGCAGTGCGGCGTCGCCGATGGTGAGGGGCGGTGAGTTGCGAGCGTCGGTGGGGACGATGACGGCGAGGCCAAGCAGCGCAAAAAGCACCACGACACGGCTGGCGGCGCCCTGGCGTGCGCTGCGCGGACGACGCGATGACGGCAAAGGCCGGGACCTCGGTGGCGGAATTGGGGATGGTTGCTTCGGACGAGCAGGGGATTCTACGGAATCGCGCCCTCTCGCGGCTGGCATTGTGGAAGGAGAAGCACATGCGACTCATCAAACCGATCCCGTTGCACTCGAGATGGCAGGTGGACACGTAAGCCCTGCGTAACGATCTAGCCTTGGCGCCTGAGCCGGCTTCAGCGTCCCGCGTCGCCGCCAATGATGAAGTTTGAGGACGCACCGGAGTTCAGAATCGATGGCTGCGCCGGTGAGGTCGCGGGCGTCGCGCCGCCACTGGGGGCGGAAGTCTCTACCGGGGCTGCCGTGCCGGTCAGCAGCGCGGGATTGAGCGGGCCGTCCGACGTTGTGAGCGTGCTTAGCGAGACGCCGTTGCCGCTGGTCTGGACGACCTCGCGGCTCTTCGCATCGCGCAACTTCACGAAAACGTTGCTGCCGTCCTGAACGGCGCGCGTCGATGCGTACGGTTCCCACGCCGCTCCCTCGAAGTCGTTGCGGCTAGATACCATCACTTCGGTGGCACGCCCGATCTGGCCGATCCCGCCGCCGGGCGAACACTCTTCGTTGGTGAAACGGAGCAGTTGGCCGCCATTCGCGTTCGGCTCCGGCACGACCGGAAGCACGTTCGGTCGGCAGCCGAACTTCACGGACCAGATCTGTCCCCAGGGGCCGCCCTCGGCGAACCCGATGCCAAACTCGCGCCAGTACCCCCGGAGAACGACCCCGCGGTGCTGGCGATCCGAGAGGAGCCAGTTCAGGCCGGCCTCGGCGGTTGCTCGGGCGGTGATCACCTCGAGGACGAGCCAGGCCGTACCGGCCGGCGCCACGTAGCCCTGTTTGGCAGCACGCTGCTGGGGCGTCAGACCGGCCAGGTTCTCGTGCTCCATGTAGCCCTTGGCCGCCATGTCCCGAGCGTGCAGCTGAGCGGCCGTCGTGAGCTCCGGACTGAGCGAGAGCGCCGAGAGACCCTGCGCAATCCTCGCCTGGTTGATCAGGGCCGCCATGCGCTGCTCGGGTTCGAGTGCCTGTTGCGCGAGCACGCCGTGCGGCAGGCCTAGCGCAATGACCGCGACCGCGACGAGCACGAAGCCGATCCGACGTCCGATTGGAGTGTCCCCTTCGGTCCCTGGTGCATCGAGGCCGCATGCACGCGCCTCGACCGTCGCCTACAGTACCACAGGTGTGAGCAGGCTGGAAACCCCACCAATGGCTGTACCCGAGCGTAGCGCGAACGTGCGATGCGCAAATGGCGCGAAAGATTCGGCTCGGCCGGCACTAACAACGGCTGCGCGCACTCGATGGGTATGGGCGGGCGACGCGCATTGACTTCGGCGAAGGCGCGCGCGCATGGGCGTTCCAAACGCGCGTGCAAATCCGCGTGGTATCCTTGGCCGGCGGTGCCAGCGCGGTAGCTGAGAGTCGTGCGGCAGGGAGACGGAGCGCGTGTCGGATAGTCTGGCCGAGTATGGGCCAATCGGGCGAATTCAGGCGGACGCGGTGGGCCAACCGGGGCGGCGTGCGTTTCGCCTGCTCGCGGTCAGCGAGCGTGGCATAGCCTGGCTGTGGGTCGAGCGGGAGCAGCTTCAGGCGCTCGCGATGCTCATCGAGCAACTGCTGACCGGCCTACCGGCGCTGGACTTGCGCGCGGTTCAGGTCAATCCGCGACCGACCTCGGAAGAACGAGAGGGTCCGCCGTCGGTGCCGCCGGATGTCGAGTTTCGCGTGGGGCAGCTTGCGCTCGGCTACGACGAGGCGCAGCGAGGGTACCTCCTGCTCGCGCACGAGGTCGATGCCGATGCAGACGGTCCGGCCCGTTTCAGCTGTCGAGCGACCCGCGCGCAGCTTCGGATGCTCGGGTCAAGTATCGCCCCGCTGCTCGCGGCCGGTCGTCCGCGTTGCCCGGCGTGCGAAGCGCCCCTTGGGACCGGCAAGCACATCTGCCCGCGCGCGAACGGTCACGCGGCGCGGGCCGCCGAGGACTGACGCGCGCACGGGCCAGCGGACCGAAGGATCTCAACGACCGGTCAGCGCGGTTCGATCGCGAAGCTCAGGACGCGGCCTTCGCCCGGGTCGGTGACGACAAGTTGGCGTTCATGGGCGGCGATGCCGATGGGCCGGGCGCCGCTTGCTTCCACGGACCCGAGCTCGCGTCCGTCAGCGTCCGTGATGCGGATGCGGCGCTCGCGCGGGTCCGTGGAGGCGATCACGCCATCGGCCAGCACCGCAAGGTGGGGCGAATCGATCGTGTCGCCGCGCGTCAGCGGCCACCCGCCGAGCGTGCGCCCGTCCGCGTCGAGCACGAAGAGCCGGCCCACGTCGGGCGCCGCGACGTAGATGCGTCCGCTCAGGTCGGCGGCGATGTCGGTCGGCTGCTCGAGGTCGCCGGCCTGGATGCGCGGGCCGATGCTCCGCTCCAGTACTCCAGCCAGAGTGGCGACCACGATGCGATTGCGGCCGGTGTCGGCGACGTAGAGCTTGCCGTCGTCGCCGACGCCGATGCCGCGTGGACGGTACATGCCCCAATCGGCGCCCAGCGTGGCGATCGGCGTGCCGCGCCGGTCGAACTTGAGGACCACCGACCGTTCGGCATCGACGCCGTAGAGCATGCCTTCCTGGTCTGAGGCAAGATCCCACAGCTTGGTCTCGGCGGCGTTGACGGGGCGCCCGATCGTCTCCAGCGTCGTCGATGCGTCGGATAGTCGGCCGAGCTGGCCGCGCTCGTCAGCGACGAACACATCGCCGTCAGGGGTTGTTGCCACCCCGCGCGGCGCATTCGGCCCCCGACCGGCCTGCACCACGCCGGTGGCGCGGATCTCGACCGGGCCGAGCATGGCCGTCGCCGGTTGGGCACCGGCTGCCCGCCTCGGGGCACGCGAGCCCGAGCTGAGTCGCGGGTGCGCCTCGCGCCATTCGCGGGCCGTCAGGACGTCGCCCGAACTGGCGAGCCGTTCGCGCTGTTCGGAGAGCCAGGCGTCCAGCTCGTCATAGTCGAGGCCGGGCTGCCTCGCCTGGATTGCCGCGGGCGATGCCATCCAGGCAGCGTAGTCGCGCCAACCGTTCCAGGCCGTCACGGGGGTGCCCACCAGTACTACGGCCACGATCAACGGACGAAAGGGCAGCGTCATCGTCAGTGAATGGATGGCCTGTCCGATGAGCACGTAGATCGCGGGCAATGCGCCGATGGCGCGGCCGAGGTCCGGGATCGCTGACGCCCCGCCCTGGCTGACGAAGAGCGTGGACACGAGCATGCCAAGCCACGCCAAATTTGCACGCACAGACAGGCCCACGACGACCGCGCCGAGCAGCAGCAGGCTGCCATCGAGCGTGTCGAACGGCGCCGTACCCGCCGGCAGATAGCGCGGGTTGCCTGCCATACTCGTGTCGAGCAGCAAAAACGAGCGCAGCGCGAGCTGCAAAGTCGATCCGGCGCGGTCGCTCGACCCTTGCGCGACAAGGATGCCGCGCTGGTCGAGCGTGGCCCAGATCTGGTTCCACGAGCCCGTGAGCTCGGAGAGACGCGGCAGCGCGACGACCGCCAGCGCCACGACGAAGATCGCCGCCCCCTGCTTGGATCTCCGGCGCCCGTCCGTGGCGGTCACCACGCGAATGATGAGGCCCGACGCCAGACCCACAACCATGAAGACGGCCGAAGGATGCCAGTAGCACGCCAAGCCCGCCGTCACCCCGCCCAGTGCCCACATACGTGGACCGTCGCCGCGAATTCCTGCCTGGGTGAGCAGAATGGATGCGAGGGCCAGCAGCGCCACCACGACGTTCAGCTCGCCGTTGCGCGAGAAGACCAGGAACCACGACGAGCAGGACAGAAGTATCGTCACCGCCAGGGAAGCAAACGGCGCGGTGGCGCGGCGGCAGACCAAGTGAAACACGCCGAGGGTGGCGATGCTGCAGAGCCCCACGAACAGTCGAAGCGCCAGGTCGGGATCGCCGACGAGCGGCACCAGGAGCAGTGGCAGGGCGAGTGCGAGGCCGGACGCGCCCGTCGGCGTCAGCTCCAGCAGCCGAGGCCCATGGCCGCTCGCCAGCGACTCCATCGTCGAGAGGTTCGCCACTTCGACCGGGGACACATTTGGCTCGAGCTCCCCGAGGCGGCTCGTGCGCACGACGAGCGCCGCGAGCAGGATGGCCGCGAGGACGATCCATTCAAGATAGCGCCAGCGCGGCAGAGCCATTGGACGGCGAGTGTCGGAAGTTTGGCTGTCGGGCAGCGAGCCGGGCATGACATTGGGGGGGGGTGTGACACGTGCGGTGTGGGGCGCCGTGCTCTGCTCGACGCCAGCAGCGGAGGATCGGCTCACGCGGTCGGGGGAGGCTGGCGGAGCTCGACCGTGTAGCCGTCCGGGTCGCGGACGTACATCGCGAACGCGCCCTTGTTGACGCCCTGCGTCAGCTCGACGGGGCCGCCCGAGCGCATCTGGACGCCGGCCGCGGCCAGCCGGTCGTAGTGGGCCTGGATATCATCGACGTCGAAGCAGACGTGACCGGTGCCCGGATGGCGTGTCTCCGGATCGCGCGCCGACCCGCGCGGCTCGACGTATTCGAGCAGCTCGACGGCCACGTCGTCGCCCGGCACGCGAACGAACGCGATGCGGATGCGGGCGCCGGGATAGCCGACGATGTCGCCGATATCGAGCGTGTCGCGCACCATCGTGAACATCAACTCGAGACCGAGCAGATCGCGGTAGAACGCGATCGAGCGTTCGAGACTTGCGACGGTGATGCCCGCATGGTGCATGCGACGGAGCACGGACGACCTCCCGCCGCATCATACTCGGACGAGCCGCTCACGGCGCCAATCCAGCACGACGATCGCGAGTGCCACCAGAAAAATCGGAGCGTTCAGCACGTAGACGGGTGGCAGATCGATCGTGTCAATCGCCCCACTCTGATTGACGCACCAGCGCTCCCGGCCGAACGGTCCACGCCGTACAGCAGGAGCGGGTCCGTCGTTTGCCGCGTCCGCGCTCACGTGCTCGGCTCTCGGTGGGGCATCTGGGTATCATAGTGCTCGCGCCGCGCCCTGGTCGCTCCCAGCCGGCGGGCGCACGCTCGACGCGCCGCCCCGCTGGAGCGGCAAAGCGTTGAGTCCTCACGTTGCCCGGAGGTTGCCCATGACCGGCCCGCGCGCTGCGCTTTCGCGTCTCCATGGCCAAGCCGGCTCGCCGACCTCTGCCGGCGCGAGCACGCTGACACACCTCGAATGCACCTACTGCGGCGAGCAGTACGACGCCGACAAGCTGACCACGACATGCACAAAGTGCCAGCGGGTTCTCTATGCCCGCTACGACCTCGCCCGCGCCCGCCACACGCTCACGCCGGACTCGCTCGGGCGCCGGCGGTGGGACATGTGGCGCTATCAGGAGGTGTTGCCAATCCGCGACGCGGCTAACATCGTGTCGCTCGGCGAGGGCATGACGCCGCTTCTGCCCGCGCGCCGCGCCGGCGACGCAATCGACGTGCCGAACCTGCTCCTGAAGGACGAGGGGAAGAACCCGACCGGCTCATTCAAGGCGCGGGGCCTTGGGTGCGCGGTGTCGCGGGCCAAGGAGCTGGGCGCCAAGGCCATCGCGCTGCCGTCGGCCGGCAACGCCGGCTCGGCAGCGGCGGCATACGGTGCGGCGGCGGGGCTCGAGGTGCATGTGTTCATGCCGCGCGACGTGCCCGACGTGAACCGAATTGAATGCTTGCAGTACGGCGCGCACGTCACCTTGATCGACGGCCTCATCAACGACGCCGGTGCGCGGGTCCGCGAGCTTGCCCCCCAGCACGGGTGGTTCGACGTCTCGACGCTCAAGGAGCCGTACCGCCAGGAAGGCAAGAAGACGATGGGCTACGAGATCGCCGAGCAGCTCGGCTGGTCGCTGCCCGACGTCATCATCTACCCCACCGGCGGCGGGACCGGCATCGTCGGGATGTGGAAGGCGTTCGACGAGATGGAGCAGCTCGGGCTGATCGGGTCGGCGCGTCCGAAGATGATCAGCGTGCAGGCCGAAGGCTGCGCGCCGATCGTGCGCGCGTTCGACCGAGGCGAGCGACACGCCGAGCTCTGGCAGAACGCCCAGACGGCCGCCGCCGGCATGCGCGTCCCGGTCGCCATCGGCGACTACCTGATCCTTGGGGCCGTTCGGGACAGCGGCGGGACGGCGCTCACCGTGTCCGAGCAGGAAATCCGCGACGGGCAGATCGCGCTCGGCACGCTGGAGGGCGTGTACGCGGCGCCGGAGGGCGGCGCGACGTACGCGGCGCTCAAAAAGCTGTCCGAGGCCGGCTTCGTGACGGGAGATGAGCTGGTGGTGCTGTTCCAGACCGGCATGGGCATCAAGTATGACCCGCCCATCGGCGGCGACGTGGCGGACGCAGGCGCCTCCATGTCAGCGGTTGCAAGCGAGTCGATCGTTGGGGCTGGGCAGCGCTGACTGATGCTCGTCACCGTGGCGCTCTCTCCTCGCATGGTCCCGTCGGTCGAAGGAACGGTCTGCATCGTGCTGGACGTGCTCCGCGCGTCGAACACGATGCTCGCAATGTTCGAGGCGGGCGCATCGGCCCTGCACCTGGCGGCGTCGCCCGAGGAAGCCGCCGAGGCCGCCGCCGGCAATCGCGCGGGCCACTGGGTCTGCGGCGAGCGCGACGGCCTGAAGCCGGAGGGGTTCGACTTCGGCAACTCGCCAACCGAGCTGCAGTCGGCGAACCTCGACGGCCGGCAGATCGTCTACGCGACCTTGAATGGCACCAACGCGCTGCGTGCAGTCGCGGCGGCCCCGCTCGCGCTGGTGGGCACGCCCCGCAATGAAGTGGCGGTCACGCGGCTGGCCGTCCGCGAGGCCCGCGAGCGCGCCCTCGACTTGCTGATCGTGTGCGCGGGTGACGAGGGTGGGTACGCCCTTAGCCTGGAGGACGCGTTCGCCGCCGGCATGCTGGTCGATCGGCTGATCAAGCTGCACGCCCGCCACGTGCCCGCGCCGGATGCCGACGGGAACGTCGAAGCGTTGTCACTCGATGAGTCTGCCATCCTCGTCCACCGCATGTTCGGCACGTATCTGCGCGGCCAGGAGGCGCACGCGACGTCGGAGACGCTGCTCACAGTGTTTGGCGAGTCCCGCAACGGGCTGGATCTCCCGCGCAAGGGATTCGCGGACGACCTGACCTACTGCGCGCAGGTTGACGTATCGACGGTGGTGCCACGACTCGTGAATCGTGATGGCCTGCTGGCGGTCGTTGCCGGCGCATAAGAGCGCGCGGCAATAGGTAGACGGAACAAAGGGAGTAGCCAGCAGGCACGGACGCCGGCGACAGTAGAGGTGCTAGCCATTTCCCGTCGAGGAGGAGTCCGTGCCTATTCTACCA
>Ga0136611_10000523_pt1 | contig 25379 bp, 19 predicted proteins | sample AntDrymUQ2232306_2_FD_106645 | JGI IMG/M metagenome (GOLD analysis project Ga0136611, IMG submission 106645) | Polar desert sand microbial communities from Dry Valleys, Antarctica - metaG UQ223 (23.06) | ecosystem: Environmental > Terrestrial > Soil > Desert | place: Antarctica: Dry Valley...
CCAATATGCCGGTCATGAAATGGCTCCATTACGGCGATCACGCCGTGGATCCATAACGCCGGTCAGACAGTGGTGCCTATATGCCGATCACGGAATGGATCCTATATGCCGGTCGGTGACATGCGGAACAAGTGCTCACGGAAGTTGAGAACTTTCTGATTTGTGAGATGCGACCGGTTTGGAACCATTAGTCCAACGCCAAAGTAGCGGTGCCATGAATGCGTGAACCACAACACCAAAACCCATCCCTTCACCAACGAGAACAACCACAGCAAAACAGCATGAACTACCAATCAGAAACCATCGGATCGATCCTTTCACGCATGAATCGGGACGTCTTCATTCCTGGAATTCAACGACCGTACGTCTGGGAGCCAGAGCAGATCGTCAAGTTGTTCGATTCATTGATGCGTGGCTACCCAATCAACTCCTTCCTGTTTTGGGAGCTGCAGCCGCAAAATTTCGGCGACTGGGACGTTTACAAATTTGTGAGGCGCTTCCGTCAAGGCAATATCCACAACGATGCCGCCACCCCTAACAGAGAGGAGGCCGCGATATTGGTACTCGACGGCCAGCAGCGCCTTACCTCGTTACTGATCGGCCTGATGGGCAGTTACACGATGCGGTTGAAGAAGGCTCGAAAATCCATGGAGTCTTCCTGGTTCGAGGATGCGCTGTATCTGGATTTACTTCAGCAGGTAGATTTGACTGAAGATGCAGATCCCGACGAAGCTGCAATGCGCGACACCTACTATGGCTTTAAGTTTTTGGACCACGAAAAGCCGCCAGCACCCACCAAGAAGCACTTATGGTTTCGCGTCGGTGACATCATGGTAGTTACAAATCCCGGTCAACTGGCGGCGACCATTGACCAAATTTTGACGACCCATCCAAACCTTGAGCGTCATTCGAAAGAAGCCGTTCGCATAAATCTAATGCGTCTTTTTGAGGTGGTGTGGAAGGAAGACAGCATTTGCTACTACATGGAGCGAGACCAACAGTACGAAAAGGTGCTTGACATCTTCATTCGCGCCAATGACGGCGGGACAAAACTTAGCAAAAGTGACCTGCTGATGTCGATGATTACTATGCGCTGGGAAAATCTGCACGCCAGAGACGTGACCGAAGAGTTGGTTTACCACTTGCGTGAAGTCCTGAATCAGGAAAAGAACTTTGACAGAGACTATCTGCTACGTTCAGGGCTGTTTTTTAACGACCTGGACTTTGCATTCAAGATCAATAACTTCACCCCTCGCAATATTGCCATTATTGAGCGCACTTGGTTATCGGTGGAAAAAGCACTTCGCATGAGTGCTGACTTGTTTAGGCGCGCGCAAATCTCCGGTGGGCACCTTACGGCTAGCAATGTGGTGATGCTCGTAGCTTGCTACTTGTACAAGCTAAACAAGGGCATACCGCGTGACCAGTGGGCATGCACCCCAGCCGATGAAGAGCGCATTCGCAGGTGGGTGATTGCAGTGCTTTTTCACGGCGTTTTGGGCGGTGCCGCAAACATCACAATGGACTTGTACCGTAGGGTCATAAATGAGCATCTTCTGTCTGCATCAGACTTTCCAGCAGAGCTTTTAATTGCCAATCTGACACGTCGAGGACGCGTAATGGACTTCAACGGTGACGCCATTGATCGATTTGTAGCCACCGACGCCAAGGGCCGTTTGGGTCAACCTGCACTGAGCCTCTTGTACGACCGAACTGATTGGTCTGCCGAACAACATGTCATCGTGCAGGTCATCCCCTCCCACCGTCTGGACGATGATCGGCTAATTTCCGTAGGGGTTCCGATAAACGAAGTGTCGCAGTTCAAAAGCTGGGGTGGACGCTTGGCGAACTGTGTCCTTATGACCCAAGCAGAGTCGCGCGAGTATCACCAACTTGACTTTGAAGATTGGGTGACCAGTCGGTCTGACGCATGGTTAAACGAACACTTGCTTCCCACCAATTTTTCTTTGTATCACGAGCGTTGTTTTCTTGACTTTATTAAAGCCCGTGTGATGCTGATCGCTGGTCGCCTGTCTGCATTATTTGCTGAGCCTGCGGTGGAGATTGGATCCGCTGCAGACCGCTGAACCGGCCTCAATGGCTGGATGCACACGATTACGAGCGGAGGCATTTTGGCGTGACGGTGCATGAAGAAGTTAGGCAGCGTAAATAAATAAACGTATCAAGTCGGCTCTTTGGGCTCAGGCTTGATAACGTAGTTCCATTCGCCGTGAAACTTGTTTCTCTCTACATTCACACGCTTCATTTCTTCGTCGCTAATTTTGCGACCCGTAGGATATTTCCGACGGTCCAATTTACACGTTACTTTCAGTCCCTTTACCGTCGTAGTGCGAGCTATCAGATTGACGATCGTCTCGTAATCGCGCAACGGCTCGCCGCGCCAATTGGATGTGATAAATGAAAAGAGTCTGTGCTCGACCTTGTTCCATTTGCTGGTGCCTGGAGGGAAATGACATACCGAAATGGACAGCCCCGTTTCATCGGCAAGCTTTTGCAACTCCAACTTCCATAGCCGCAGTCGTGACCCATTGCTTCCCCCTCCGTCGGCAGTAATCAAAAGGTGTACCCGAATGTCAGGCCAGCAGACCAATCGCTGAAGAAAATCAAGACGAGGCTGACGGAGCTGACAAGAAGGGAGCTGACGGCAATCCCACTGAGTGACCTGGTGAGAAATGTAAACCGCAGCCTCAGAGGCTGGGTAAACTATTTTGACTATCGAAACTCAAGCTTGGTGATGAGCAAGGTCAGAAACCACGCGCAGGAAAGACTGCGAACGCACTTGATGAAACGCCACAAGGTCAAGGACAGAGGGACTGGTTTGCGCCGGTTTCCAAATATTGATCTTTATGAGCGTACGGGCTATACAAAGCTCCTGCAGCGGCGGGCTGGCGCTCGGCGCATGCCTCGGTATGAAGAGCATCGGAAAGCCGTGTGCGGGAAAATCGCATGCACGATTTGATGAGGGACGGCAGGCGCAAGCCTGTTCTCTACTCTACCCAATAAAACTCCTGATGCTATTAAATAAATAGCTGCTTACGCCCGTCAATCAAGCGCTACAGCCATTTTTAACTCCAGAAATCACGCCGCCAGCGCCGCTTCAACGTTTTCGCCAAGTCGGGGGCCAGCTTTCACCGTGGCTTACCGCATCAGCTCGAGCAAGGTGCGCGCCACCACCTTGGTGGCGCGGCGCAGGTCCTCCAGCACCAGGTGTTCGTCGGCGCGCTTGGCACTGCTCTCGAACACCGTTCGCGGCCCGGCGCCATAAATCGCCGCCGGTATGCCGGCAGCGCCGAACAGGCGAACATCGGTGTACAGCGGCGTTCCCGAGGTGGGAATCGCCTCACCGAAGACGGCCTGGCCGTGCTTTTGCAGCGCCAGCACCAACTCGGCATTGCCTGTGTCGGGCTTCCATGATTCGGCCATCAACAAGCGCTTGATGTCGACGCTGATACCGGGCGTGGAAGCCGCCGCCTTGGCGATCACGCGGCGCACGTCGGCTTCGACTTCGGCCGGGTTTTCTTCGGGGATCATGCGGCGGTCGAGCCTGAGCGTCACCTTGCCGGGAACCACGTTGGTATTAGTCCCGCCCTCGATGCGTCCGACGTTCAGGTACGGATGGTCGATCCCGTCGATGTCGGAGTTGATCGCCTTGTACGACTGGTTTTGCCGGTACAGCGCGTTGAGGATAGCGGTTGCGCCCTGCAGCGCGTCGATGCCGGTATCCGGAATCGCGGCATGCGCCATCTTGCCGTGGACCGTGACTTCGAGTTGCAGGCAGCCGTTGTGCGCCGTGACGACCTGGTAGCTGAAACCGGCGGCGATCAAAAAATCGGCCTGGATCAGCTTTTTTTCCAGCAGCCAGCCGGGCCCGAGTTCGCCGCCGAATTCCTCGTCATAGGTAAACAGCAGCTCGATGCCGCCCTTGAGCGGCAAATCGAGCGCCTCGAGCGCGCGCACCGCAAAGGTGTAGGTCGCAAAATCGCTCTTGCTGACAGCCGATGCGCGGCCGTACAGCTTTCCGTCCTCGATCTCGGCGCCGTACGGGTCGTGCGTCCAGCCATCGCCGGGCGGAACGACGTCGCCATGCGCATTGAGGGCGATGATCCTGCCGGCGCCGTAGTGGCGCCGGACGATCAGGTTGGTGAGCGACTCCAGCCCGTAGTCTATCACTTCCTGCGCGGGGACGGGGTGTATTTCAGCTTCGAAACCGAAGTCCTTCAGCAATTCGGCGGTGCGCTCGGCGTGCGGCGCGTTGTTGCCCGGCGGCGTATCCGTCGGCACCCGCACCAGCGCCTGGAGAAAGCGGATTTCCTCGTCGAAATGGGCGTCGATCCAGCTGTCGAGCGCGGTGTAGTCGGCAGCGCAGGCGGTGGTGGTCATGCGGGTTCCGTGGCGAGTTGTTCGAGCAGATTCTGGAAGGCGCGCACGCACAGCTCGGCGTCGTCGTTGGTGATGGCTTCCAGCGGGTTGTGGCTGATGCCGGCATTCAGGCCGCGCAGGAACAGCATCGCCTGCGGCATAATTTCATGCAGTTTCATCGCATCATGGCCGGCGCCGCTGGGCATGCGGAAAATCGGAAGGCCGAGCGATTCGACTGCGCGCTCCCAGCGCCGCTGCCATTCGGGCGCGCTGGGCGCGGCGGCGGCGCGCATGGTTTCTTCAAGCTGGTAATGCACACCGCGCCGCTCGCAGATTCGCCGCAGTTCAGCCAGGATGTCGCCCGCGCAAGCGTCGCGCACGGCATTGGTGGTGGCCCGGATGTCGAGACTGAATTTGCAGCGCCCGGGCACGACGTTGATCGATCCGTTGGGCACTTCCAGCATGCCGACGGTGGCGACCAGGCTTTCCACGCTGGCGCCGCGCTTTTCGACATAAAGCGCCAGTTCAGCCGTGGCGGTAGCGGCGTCGCGCCGGCGGTCCATCGGCGTGGTGCCGGCATGGCTGGCCATGCCGACGATTTCGCCGACATAGCGAGCGCTGCCGTTGATCGAGGTCACAATGCCCAGCGGCAGATCGACCTCGTTGAGCACCGGTCCCTGCTCGATATGCGTTTCGATAAAGCCCATATAGCGGGACGGGTCGCGCTGGAGTTTTGGAATGTCATCAATGCACAGGCCGGCGTGCGTCATGGCCTCGCGCATCGTGACGCCGTCGGCATCTTGCTGGTCCAGCCAGGTATTGTCGAAGTGGCCGGTCAGCGCGCCCGAACCAAGGAACACCGCCTTGTAACGCTGGCCTTCCTCCTCGGCAAAACCGACGACTTCAAAGCCGTAGGGCAGGCGCCGACCTTGCCGGTGCAGCTCGCGGACGCAGGCCATCGGAACGAAGATTCCCAGCCGCCCGTCGTACTTGCCGCCGTTGCGCACAGTGTCGTAGTGCGAGCCGGTCAGCAGACGTTTCGCCTGCGGGTCGCTACCGTGGTAGATGCCGACGACGTTGCCGACGGCGTCGATCGCCACCTCGTCAAAGCCGCAATCGTCACGCATCCACTGGGCCAGTTGCCGGGCGCAGGCGCGGTGCGCATCGGTCAGATACGTCACAGTGAGTTCGCCCCGCTCGGCGTAGCCGGGGTCGCTGTTGGTGCTGAGCCGCTCGGCCCAGTCCCACACCAGGTTGCCGAGTTCCGGCGCGTGGCCGAGCTTGTCGTCAAGACGCAGCTCGGCGATGCGGTGAATGTTGCGCAGGCATTCGGCGCGCTCGAACTCTGGATGGTTGTCCAGACGCCGCTTGAAGGTCGCGATGATCTCGGACTTGGCCAGCCCCAGGCCGCGCGGGCCGCGCACCGCCAGAATGAAGGGAAAGCCGAATTTGGCGTTGTAGTCGGCATTGAGTTGCTGGATGCTTGCGAATTCTTCCGGTGTGCAGCCGCTCAAACCCGCCTTGCCCTGCTCGTGCGTCGATTCGGCGGTCAGCGTGTTGCTCACCATCGCCTTGCCGGCGAGCTCCGGGTGGGCGCGAATCAGCGCTAGTTGCGCGTCTTCGCCGGCATTGCGCACGACCTGCACCAGCGCCAGCTTGAGTTGAGCCAGGCTGGTGAAAGGGCGGCTCGCCCAGACTTTCTCGGCAATCCATGGCGAATGCTCGTAAGTACCATCGAGCAAGCGCATGAATTCATCCTGCGCGCTGGCGTTGAGTTGGTTCAAGGTGGTCATTTGGCGCGCCAGACAAAGGCGGTTTCAGGGTTGAAGGGATACGCCTGCTTCCAGTGGCGCGCGATGTCGATGCGCCGGCTGACCCAGACGCGGTCGTGCTTTTCCATGTGGTCGAGAAAACGCTGCAAGGCGCGCATGCGGCCGGGGCGCCCGAGCAGCCGGCAGTGCATGCCGACGCTCAGCATCGACGGCCGCTCGTCGCCCTCGGCGTAGAGCACGTCGAAGCTATCGCGCAGATAGGTGAAAAAATCGTCGCCCTGCGAAAATCCCTGTGGCAGCGCAAAGCGCATGTCGTTGGTGTCGAGCGTGTACGGAACCACCAGGTGAGGCGCCAGCTTGCCGTCGGTTTTTTCGACCTGCAGCCAGAACGGCAGGTCGTCGCCGTAATAGTCGCTGTCGTATTCGAAGCCACCGTCATCGGCGACCAGCCGGCGCGTGTGGGGGCTGTCACGTCCGGTGTACCAGCCGAGCGGCCGCTGGCCGGTCAGGCGTTCGATCGCCGCCATGCCGCGCGCCATGTGCTCGCGCTCGGTGGCTTCGTCGACATTCTGGTAATTGATCCAACGCCAGCCGTGACAGGCGATTTCATGGCCGAGTTCCTGGAACGCCGCGGCGACGTCCGGACACCGTTCCAGCGCCATGCCGACGCCGAACACCGTCAGCGGCAGGCCGCGCTTTTGGAATTCGCGCAGCAGCCGCCAGACGCCTACGCGCGAGCCGTATTCGTAGATGCCTTCCATGCTCAGGTGGCGGGCCGGATAGGCCGGCGGAGTGAACATCTCCGACAAAAACTGTTCGCTGCCGGCGTCGCCATGCAGCACCGAGTTTTCGGCGCCTTCCTCGTAGTTCAGCACGAACTGCACCGCGATGCGGGCGCCGCCGGGCCAGTTGGCATGCGGCGGGCTGCGGCCGTAGCCTTTCAAGGCGCGTGGATAGCGTGGAAATGGCGGGGAAGCGGCGGGCGGTGTCATCGCGGTCAATTGGTAGGTTGCAGCGCGGCGGCGAGATCGATCGCATGCGGATCGAGCCGCAGGTTGCGTTCGACATTGGCAATGTGATGCTCCATCAGCCGCGCAACCACGCGTGCGTCGCGCTTTTCCAGCGCGTCGACGATGTGGACATGCTCCTGCTGCGAGTGGCTGGCCGAGTGCGACGACTGGTACATCAGCGAAATCAGCGACGAGCGGCTCAGCAGGTCCGCCAGCCACTGCGCCAGCACCTCGTTACCGAGCATGCGCGCAAGCACCACATGAAAGTCGGCCAAAAGCCGCGTGCGGCCCGACACGTCGGTGCGGTTGACGGCGTCGCTTTCGGCGCGAAGGTGTTCGCGCAACTGGGCGATCTGCGCGTCGCTGATACGGGCGCAGAGCTGGCGCACCATGGCCGCCTCGATCATCGCGCGGACTTCGAACACCTGGCGCGCCTCCTGGACGCTGGGCATCGCGACGAAAGCGCCGCGCGCCGGCTCGAGCGTCACCAGGTGGTCGCGGCTGAGTTGATTGAGGGCCTGGCGAACGATGGTGCGCGAAACCTTGAAAATATCGGCGATCTTCTGCTCGGTCAATTTGGTGCCCGGCATCAGGCGGCGCTCGATGATCGCGGTGGTGATCGCGTCGGCGATGCGCTGCGTTGCGCCGGCCGGCGCGGCCGCGGGCTCCGGCGAGTCCCGCGCTACATGAAGCTTGCCACGCGAGTCGGAAGTTTTGGTTTTTATTGTGTTCATTATTTTGATAAAGTGTATACAATAAATTTTCTAAAAACAAGAGTCTTCACTTTCAACAGGAGAATTTTTATGGGACACCTCAGTACCCATGTCCTCGATACCGTGAACGGTTGTCCGGCAGCCGGAATGAAAGTGACTTTGCAGCGTCTGGGCGAAGCGGGCTTCGAGACCCTCGGCACGCTTGTGCTGAACCATGATGGCCGCAAGGAGGGCGGTCCCTTGCTCGATGAATCAACGATGGCAGTGGGCCGTTATCGGTTGCTGTTCGAAGTTGCGGCCTATTTCCGGGGTCGCGGCGCCGAACTGCCCGAACCGCCCTTCGTCGATGTGGTTACGGTTGATTTCGGCATCGCCGACGCGCAGGGCCACTACCACGTGCCGTTGCTGGTCAGCCCCTGGACTTACTCGACCTACCGCGGTTCATGACAAGGAAGGCGATGTTCGGGTAAATACCAGGACAAATCGTTGGCAAAGCTGTATACATTAATTATTCGTCGCCGCGGAGCCTGCATGGACCACTGCCTTTCGGGCACACCATGCGGTTGCGACGTCCACTCCTTACAGAGCCCGCAGTGGTAAGGGGAAGCGTGGTATTCATTGCCGCGCTTTCTGACGTTGCGAGGTTTTTATGGATGCCGCCTACCTGCTCGACTGGGCCAATCTGCTGCTGCGCTGGGCGCATGTCATCACGGCGATCGCCTGGATCGGTTCATCGTTTTACTTTGTTTTTCTCGACAGCAGCCTGACCAGGCCGGTTGATCCCGAGCTGGTGGGAAAGGGCGTCGATGGCGAACTGTGGGCGGTTCATGGCGGCGGCTTTCACCATCCGCAAAAATACCTCGTCGCGCCGAAGCAGATGCCCGAACACCTGCACTGGTTTTACTGGGAGGCGTACTCGACCTGGCTGACCGGCTTCGGCCTGTTCACGGTGCTGTATCTTTTCAACGCCGGCACATTCCTCGTCGATAAAAGCGTTTATGACTGGCCCGCCAGCACCGCAATCGCCGCCTCTCTCGGCTTTTTGGTGGTTTGCTGGTTCGTCTACGATGTGATCTGCCGCACGCTCGGCCGCAAGAAAAACGGCGACCTCATGGTGGGCATCTGCATTTTCGCCTTCGTGGTGTTCGCGTCCTGGCTGGCGTGCCAGCTGTTCGCCGGCCGCGCCGCCTTTTTACTGGTCGGCGCCATGCTGGCGACGACGATGAGCGCCAACGTTTTCGTCTGGATCATTCCCGGCCAGCGCAAGGTAGTGGCGCAGCTCAAGGCCGGCCAGCCGGTCGATCCGGTTTATGGCTGGCGCGCCAAGCAGCGCAGCGTGCACAACACTTATTTCACGCTGCCGGTGCTGATCGCGATGTTGTCCAACCATTACGGCTGGCTGTATGCCGGCAAGAACAACTGGCTGGTGCTGGTGCTTCTGATGCTGGCCGGTGCCCTGATCCGCCACAGCTTCGTTGCGCGGCACAAGGCCAAGGTCGAAGGCAGGCGCCCGCCCTGGGAGCACGCCGCCATCGGCACCGCCGCTCTGGCCGGCCTGGTGTTTTGGCTCGCGCCGCCACCGCCGTCCGCCGCGAGCATCGCCGCCAGCGCGAAGCCGGTCGACTACGCGCAGCTCAGGTCGGTGCTCGACCAGCGCTGCGCGATGTGCCACAACGCCCAGTTGCAAAGCAAGGGCGTGGCCCTGCACACGCCCGAATTGCTCAAGCGGCACGCCCAAGCCGTTTACCAGCAGGCGGTGGTCCTCAAGACCATGCCGATGAACAACGCGACCCAGATCACCGAAGACGAACGCGCGCTCATCAAGCGCTGGTTCGAAGCCGGTGCGCCGACAAACTGACAGCCCGCGACCTTTTCGGCCTGCAACCGGGCGCGCCGGCCGTTTTCCCCAGCCCCACTACCTAGATGAACCAGGAGACTCGCATGAATACACAGACTGTCCACGCGGTGGACGAGATACCGCCCGCCGGCAAACTTGCCGCGCTCGGCCTGCAGCATGTGCTGGTGATGTATGCGGGCGCGATCGCCGTGCCGCTGATCGTCGGCCGGGCGCTCAAGCTCAGCCCCGAGCAGGTCGCGCTGCTGATTTCGGCCGACCTGTTCTGCTGCGGCCTTGTCACGCTGATCCAGTCGCTCGGCTTCGGCCGCTATTTCGGTATCCGGCTGCCGGTGATGATGGGCGTGACCTTCGCCGCCGTCGGGCCGATGGTCGCGTTCGCCAATGCGACGCCTGGGATCGACGGCGCACGCGCCATTTTCGGCGCGATCATCGGCGCTGGTGTCATCTCGATAATCATCGCGCCGATCGTCAGCAAGCTGCTGCGCTTCTTTCCGCCGGTAGTCACCGGGACCATCATCGCCATCATCGGCATCAGCCTGATGCGCGTCGGCGTGGGCTGGGCCATGGGCGGCCCCGCCCCTTTGGCCCAGTCGGTCGACGTGCCCCGGCTGGTCGCGATGGTCGACGGCGCCAAGGCCACGGCGGCAGCGGCGGCCGCCATTGGCACCGGCGCCGCCACGCCGGTGCTCAGGCTTCCGGGCCCGATCCCTATGGTCGACAACCCGAACTACGGCTCGCTCGAGAACATGGCCATCGCCGGCGCGGTGCTGCTCTTCATCCTGCTGCTGGTGAAGTATTCGCGCGGCTTCGTCGCCAACATCTCGGTGCTGCTGGGAATCGTCGCCGGCTGCGCGGTGGCGGTGGCGATGGCGATGGGCAAAATGAATTTCGACAAGGTCGACAAGGTCGGCAAGGCCGGCTGGTTCGACTTCGTCACGCCGTTCGCCTTCGGCATGCCGACGTTCGACATCGTCATGATTCTGACGATGACGCTGGTGATGATTGTCGTGATGATCGAATCGACCGGCATGTTCCTGGCGCTTTCGGACCTTACCGGCAAAAAGATTGACCAGCCGTCGCTGGCGGCGGGCCTCCGCACAGACGGTCTCGGCACGCTGATCGGCGGCATTTTCAACACCTTTCCCTACACCAGCTTTTCACAGAATGTCGGCCTCGTCGGCGTCACCGGCGTAAAAAGTCGCTGGGTCTGCGTGGCCGGCGGCGTCATCATGATCGTTCTCGGTCTGCTGCCGAAGATGGCAGCTTTCGTCGAAGCCATTCCGCAGTTCGTGCTCGGCGGCGCCGGCCTGGTCATGTTCGGTATGGTGGCGGCCACCGGCATCCGCATCTTGTCGACCGTCGACTACAGGACCAACCGCAACAACCTGTACATCGTCGCGCTGTCGATCGGCTTCGGACTGATCCCGCTGGTCGCGCCGCGCTGGACGCAGCACATGGCGCACAGCCTGCACCCGCTGCTGGAATCGGGCATTTTGCTGACCGCTGTTGCTGCCGTGCTGCTCAACGTGTTTTTCAATGGCGCCAGGGCTGACGAGGCTGGCGCTATTGAAGCGGCCAAGCTGGCTGAAGCGCACTGACGGAGGCCGGTCAAAAAACACACTTTTGCATTCCCGTCAACGAAAGCTATTGACGATGGCATTCCAGACCCATCGGCGTCACCGTCATATGTCCGGTATCCGGGTACCTCCCCGGCTTGAAGGGCCGGGCAGCGTTTGCCGATGGTTTGAAGACGGTCAATCCCGATGCGCGCTTGCTGAGCAATTTTTCCGGCAACCAGGATGACAACGCGCTGTCGCGCCGCATCGCGCTGGCGCAGATCGATGCCGGTGCCGACATCATTTTCACCATGCTCAACGCGGGTCGCGACGGTGTCACCGAGGCCTGGCGAACCCGCGGCATCCGGCAAATCGGCAACGTCAATGACTGGACGCTGAGGGATCCCCGCGTGTTCACGGCTTCGGCGATCGCCGATGTGAGTAAAGCCGTTTTCATGGCGGCCCAGGACCAGGTGAGCGGTCAATGGAAGCCCGGCGTGGTACGCAAACTCGGGCTTGCCGATGCATCGGCAGTCAGGCTGGCGATGGCCAATGATGTACCTGCTTCCAGCAGGCAACAAATCGCTAGCTATTCTGATGCCATCACTTCCGGAAAAATCAAGGTTCCCGATCGCTATACCGGCCCCGAGTTCACTACGCCGGTCTAACGGACTCCAGAATGAAGATTGACTCGTTTTGTGATGGTTGCGAAACCTGAAAGCAGCGGTATTACATGGCCCGGCGCCACCAATCGCCGGCCAGGGCTTGCCGCAAAAAACCGCTGAAGCTCGTTACTTTCAGCGGCACCAGCCGGGGTGAGGGGAACACCGCGTGCATTTCCTGCGCGGTCAGCAGATGGTCGGCCATGACAGTCTGAACCGTGCCGTCGGCCAGCGATTCGCGCGCCACATACCAGGGCAGCAGCGCCAGGCCCATGCCGGCGCGCGCCGCGCCCAGAATGGCTGACAGGTTGTTCGAGCGCAGCGGCCCCTTCACCGGAACGGACAGCTTTTCGCCAGCGGCGCTGACTAGGCTCCAGCGGTCGTCTCCCTGCACACTGCTGTAAACCACGCAGGCATGCGTGGCCAGATCCGCCGCAACCAGCGGCGTTCCGCGCGCCGCCAGGTATGACGGCGCGGCGACCATCAGCCACGGGTTGGTACCGAGGTAGCGCGCGCCGAGCGCCGAGTCGGCCATCGGACCCATGCGAATTGCCAGGTCGATGCCCTGCTCGACCAGATTGACATAGCGGTCGTCGAAACTCAGGTCTATCGTCAGTTCCGGGTGCAGGCGCATGTAGCGCAGCACCAGCGGCACCAGAACGCGGCGCCCGAACGCCACCGAGGTGCTGATGCGCAGCATTCCGCCCACCGTGCTCTGCAGCAGCGTCGCAAGGTTGTCGGCCTCGTCGATTTCCCGCGCGATAAGCTTGCATTTGTCGTAGTAGAGCGCGCCGACTTCGGTCGGTGTAACGCCTCGCGTCGAACGGTGCAGCAGTCGGGCGCCCAGGCGCTGCTCCATCGTGGCCACGGCTTTGGTCGCCGTCGGCTGGGTCACACCGGCTTCTCCGGCGGCCCTGCTGAAGCTGCCGGTTTCGACAATCCGTATGAAAAGTCCGATGCCGATGATTCTGTCCATGCGCATCACTGTAATCGTGTTCACGGCTTTATTCCACCAGGGAATAGGAGTTATCGCCAGCGTGGGATTCTCAAAACTTGCCGCGCGGCCAATGATCGGGTCATCTCAAAAAGGAGCAACCCCATGGCAAAAATGAAGGCCGCAATGGCCGCCGTCCTGGTGATGGAAAAAGAAGGCGTGACCCAGGCTTTCGGCGTTCCCGGCGCCGCGATCAACCCGCTGTATGCGCAGATGCGCGAGCGCGAATCGATCGCCCATATCCTGGCGCGCCATGTCGAGGGCGCATCGCACATGGCCGAGGGATACACCCGCGCCAAGGCGGGCAATATCGGCGTGTGCATCGGCACGTCGGGCCCGGCCGGAACCGACATGATCACCGGCCTGTATTCGGCAATCGCCGATTCGATCCCGATCTTGTGCATCACCGGCCAGGCGCCCCGCGCGCGCCTCTACAAGGAAGACTTTCAGGCGGTGGATATCGAAAGCATTTCAAAACCGGTGACGAAATGGTCGGTCACGGTTCGCGAGCCCGGCCTGGTGCCGCGCTCTTTCCAGCAGGCCTTTCATCTGATGCGCTCGGGCCGCCCCGGTCCGGTGCTGATCGATCTGCCCTTCGACGTGCAGATGGCCGAGATCGAGTTCGACATCGACACCTACGAGCCGCTGCCGGTGTACAAGCCCGCCGCGTCGCGCCGGCAGATCGAAAAAGCGTTGGACATGCTGATGGCGTCCAACAAGCCGCTGATCGTCGCCGGCGGCGGCATCATCAACGCCGACGCCTCCGATTTGCTGGTCGAGTTCGCCGAACTGACCGGCGTGCCGGTGATTCCCACGCTGATGGGCTGGGGAACGATTCCCGACGACCACCGCCTGATGACCGGCATGGTCGGCCTGCAGACCAGCCACCGCTACGGCAACGCGACGATGCTGGCGAGCGACTTCGTGCTCGGCATCGGCAACCGCTGGGCGAACCGCCACACCGGCTCGCCCGAGGTGTATTGCAAGGGCCGCACCTTCGTCCACGTCGACATCGAGCCGACGCAGATCGGCCGCGTCTTCACACCCGATTACGGCATCGTCAGCGACGCCAAGGCCGCGCTGGAGCTGTTCGTCCTGGTCGCGCGCGAACGCAAGGCGGCAAGCCAGCTCAAGGATTTCAGCGACTGGGTCGGCCGCTGCGCCGAGCGCAAGAGCCTGATGCACCGCAAATCGCATTTCACCGAAACGCCGATCAAGCCGCTGCGCGTCTACGAAGAGATGAACAAGGTGTTTCCGCGCGACACGATTTACGTCACCACCATCGGCCTGAGCCAGATCGCCGGCGCGCAGTTTTTGCACGTTTATGGTCCGCGCCAGTGGATTAACTGCGGCCAGGCCGGACCGCTGGGCTGGACGATTCCCGCCGCGCTCGGTGTCGTCGCCGCCGACCCGACGCGCACCGTCGTTGGCCTGTCGGGCGACTACGACTTTCAGTTCATGATCGAGGAACTTGCCGTCGGTGCCCAATTCCGCCTGCCGTATGTGCAGGTGCTGGTCAACAACAGCTACCTCGGGCTGATCCGCCAGAGCCAGCGCGGCTTCGAGATGGATTTTTGCGTGCAACTGGCTTTCGAAAACCAGAATGTTCCCGAGGGCGAAGGAAATCTGCGCAGCTACGGCGTCGACCACCAGGCGGTGGTGCAGGGCCTGGGCTGCAAGTCGCTGCGCGTGACCGACCCTGAAAAAATTGAGAGCGCGCTGGTCGAGGCGCAGGCGATGGCGCGCAAGTACCGCGTGCCGGTGGTGGTCGAGGTGATTCTGGCAAAAGTGACCAACATCGCCATGGGCGTCGAGATCGACAAGATCAACGAGTTCGAGGACATCGACTGCCGGCATCCCGAGGGGATCAAAGGGCTGGAACTGGCCGGACTGCTAGAGTAAGCCCCGCCCTGACAACCGAGGAGACACCCATGCCCCGTTTCGCCGCCAACCTCACCATGCTCTTCACCGAGTACGACTTTCTAGACCGTTTCGAGGAGGCCGCCCTTTCCGGCTTTGAAGCCGTTGAGTTTCTTTTTCCTTACGCGTGGCCTGCCGAAGAAATCAGGCGGCGGCTCGACAGCCATGGCCTGACGCTGGTGCTGCACAACCTGCCCGCCGGCAATTGGGACGCCGGCGAACGCGGCATCGCCTGCCATCCCGACCGTGTCGCCGAATTCCGCGAAGGCGTGGCGCAGGCCATCGTTTATGCGAAAGCGCTGGGGGTCAAGCAGCTCAATTGCCTGGCCGGCAAGGCGCCAGCCGGCATTGCCGACGACGTATTGCGCCGGACGTTTGTCGAAAACTTGCGTTTTGCCGCCGCCGAGCTGAAAAAAGCCGGTTTGCGCCTGCTGATCGAGCCGGTCAATACCTTCGACATTCCCGGCTTTTACCTCAACCGCACCGCCCAGGCGCTGTCGATTCTGGACGAGGTCGGCGCCGACAACGCTTTTGTGCAGTACGACATCTACCATGCCCAGCGCATGGAGGGCGAACTGGCCGCGACGCTGCAGAAGAACCTGCCGCGCATCGGCCATGTCCAGCTGGCCGACAACCCCGGGCGCAACGAGCCTGGAACCGGCGAAATCAACTATGCCTTCCTGTTTTCGCATCTCGACCGCATCGGCTACGACGGCTGGATCGGCTGCGAGTACAAGCCCGCCGTCAGTACCGAAACAGGCCTCGGCTGGATCAAATACCTTGCCCCGCGACAACATAAAACATCCACGAAGAAACCCAATTGACGTCCCCATCCCTCAACATCGGCTTTGTCGGCCTCGGCATCATGGGCGCGCCCATGGCCGGCCAGCTGGTCAAGGCCGGCCACCAGCTGTTCGTCTTCACGCGCAGCAAAATGCCAGCGGCGATTGCCGCCAGCGGCGCCACCCGGTGCGCCAGCGGCCAAGAGGTCGCCGAGCGCGCCGACATCATCATCCTGATGGTTCCCGACACGACCGATGTCGAATCGGCGCTGTTTTCCGAAAACGGCATTGCAGCCGGCCTGAGCCAGGGCAAGGTGGTCGTCGACATGAGTTCGATCTCGCCGATCGCCACCAAAACCTTCGCGCAAAAAATCAATGCGCTGGGCTGCGACTACCTGGACGCGCCGGTGTCCGGCGGCGAGGTCGGCGCCAAAAACGCCACGCTGTCGATCATGGTCGGCGGCCCGGATGCGGCGTTCGAGCGCGTCAAGCCGCTGTTCGAGCTGATGGGCAAAAACATCACGCTGGTCGGCGCCAATGGCGACGGCCAGACCGCCAAGGTCGCCAACCAGATCATCGTCGCGCTGAACATCGAGGCCGTTGCCGAGGCGCTGCTGTTCGCCGCCCGCGCCGGCGCCGACCCGGCGCGCGTGCGCCAGGCGCTGATGGGCGGCTTCGCCTCGTCAAAAATCCTGGAAGTGCATGGCGAGCGCATGGTCAAGCGCACCTTCGATCCGGGTTTTCGCATCGAATTGCACCAGAAGGACCTGAACCTGGCTTTGTCCAGCGCCCGCGCCCTGGGCGTCAGCCTGCCCAACACCGCCATGGCGCAGGAGCTGTTCAATTCCTGTGCGGCGCACGGCGGCAAGGCGTGGGACCACTCGGCCATGGAGCGCGCGCTGGAGATGATGGCCAATTTCGAAATCGGCCAGCAGCCGGCCTGATCGAGTTCACTCAATCGATGAACGCCGCTCCCGCATCCTCCAGTACCTCGCCGGCGCAATCACTGCTGCGCAGCATGTTCGACGCCGCCATCGCCTCGGCGCAGCCGGCGCTGCGCATTCCACCGTTTTTGTCCGGTCTCGACGTGCCGCCAGGCGGTCGGCTCCTCGTCATTGGCGCCGGCAAGGCGTCGGCCGCCATGGCCCGCGCCGTCGAAGACCACTGGCCGGGGCCGATGTCAGGCCTGGTGGTAACGCGCTACGGCTACGGCGTGCCGTGCGAGCGCATCGAAATTGTGGAGGCGGCGCATCCGGTTCCCGATGCGGCCGGGCTGGCGGCCGCTCAGCGCATGCTGGGGCTCGTTCAAGGCCTCGGTGCCAACGACCGGGTGCTCTGCCTCGTCTCGGGCGGCGGCTCATCGCTGCTGCCGCTGCCGGCGACGGGACTGACGCTGGACGACAAGCAGGACATCAGCCGGGCGCTGCTGCGTTCGGGCGCGACGATCAGCGAGATGAACTGCGTCAGGCGCCACCTGTCGGCGATCAAGGGCGGCAGGCTGGCCGCCGCCTGCCATCCGGCCAGGGTGCTGACGCTGCTGATCTCCGACGTGCCGGGCGACGACCCGATCAACATCGCGTCGGGGCCGACGGTGGCCGACGCCAGCACCTGCGCCGACGCGCTGGACATCGTGCGCCGTTACGGCATCGACGTGCCGCCGAGGGTCCGCGCATTGCTGGAAAGCGGCGCCGGCGAGTCGGTCAAGCCGGGCGATCCGAGACTGGCCGGCGCCGAGGTGCGGCTGATCGCCACGCCGCAGATGGCGCTGGAGGCGGCCGCGGGCGTAGCCCGCAACGCCGGCTATGCGGCCTTCATCCTGGGTGATGCGATCGAAGGCGAGGCGCGCGACGTCGGCAAGGTGCTCGCGGCTATTGCGCTGCAGGTTGCGGCGCGAAGCCAGCCAGTGGCCGCGCCCTGCGTGCTGCTGTCGGGCGGCGAAACCACCGTTACCTTGCGCGGCAACGGCCGGGGCGGGCGGAATGTCGAATTCCTGCTGGCCGCCGGCATCGCCCTGAACGGCCAGCCGCGCATCCACGCGCTCGCCGGTGACACCGACGGCGTCGATGGCCAGGAAGAAATCGCCGGCGCATTGCTGGCGCCGGATTCGCTGCGCCGCGCCTGGGCCTTGGGGCTGCGTCCGCACGACAGCCTTGCCGACAACGACGGCCATGGTTTTTTCCAGGCGCTGGGCGACTCGGTGATCACCGGCCCGACGCTCACCAATGTCAATGACTTTCGCGCCATCGTGATCGATGCGCCCACCGAAAACTAAAAAATGCGCAGAACCCGCAATGCAAAAATCGTCGCCACTCTCGGCCCCGCCTCTTCCGACAAGGAGACGGTTCGGCGGCTCTTCCTCGCCGGCGTCGATGTATTCCGGCTGAACTTCAGCCACGGCACCCCCGACGACCACCGCGCCCGCTTTGCCGTCCTGCGCGAGCTGGAGCAGGAAACCGGCCGGCCGATCGGCATCCTGGCCGACCTGCAGGGACCGAAGCTGCGCGTCGGCACATTCGCTGGAGGTCCGGTCATGCTGGCGCAGGGCGCTTCGTTCCGCCTCGACCTGGACGCCGCGCCCGGCGATGCGCTGCGCGCCAGCCTGCCGCATCCCGAGATTTTCGCCGCGCTGGTGCCCGGTGCCGAACTGCTGCTCGACGACGGCCGGCTGCGGCTGGTGGTCGAGCGCTGCGGCTCCGATTTCGCTGACACCCGCGTCGCCGTCGGCGGCAGGCTGTCGGAGCGCAAAGGCGTGAATGTGCCCGGCGTCGTGCTGCCGATCACTGCCCTCACCGCCAAGGACCGGCGCGACCTGGCGTTGGCGCTGGACGAAGGCGCCGACTGGATCGGCCTGTCCTTCGTCCAGCGGCCCGAGGACGTGACCGAGGCGCGCGCCCTGATCGCTGGCCGCGCATTGATTATTTCCAAGCTTGAAAAGCCCGCCGCCATCGACCGTCTCGACGAGATCGTCGCCGCCTCGGACGCCATCATGGTGGCGCGCGGCGACCTGGGCGTGGAATTGCCCGCCGAACGCGTGCCGGCGATCCAGAAGCGCATCATTCGCAGTTGCCGCCGCGCCGGCAAGCCGGTCGTTGTCGCCACACAAATGCTCGAATCCATGGTCGAAAGCCCGGTGCCGACCCGCGCCGAAGCCTCCGACGTGGCGACCGCGATATATGACGGCGCCGACGCGGTCATGCTGTCGGCCGAATCGGCGTCGGGCAAGTTCCCGGTCGAGGCGGTCATGATGATGAACCGCATCATCGAACAGGTCGAAGCCGACCCGCAATACCGCCAGCTGATCGACGCCTCGCACACCTCGGCGCGGCCGGGCGGCGACGTGGCCGAAGCCGTCTGCTGCGCCATGCGCCGCGCCGGCTCGCTGCTGCAGGCGGCGGCGATCGTCTGCTACACCAGTTCGGGTCACACCAGCCTGCGCGCGGCGCGCGAGCGGCCCGAGTCGCCGGTGCTCAGCCTCACTCCCAGCCTGGCGACCGCGCGCCGCGTGGCTATGGTCTGGGGCGTGCATTCGGTGCATATCCCCGACGTCACCGATGTCAACCAGATGGTCGAGCTGGCCTGCGACGTTGCCCGCCGCGAGAAATTCGCACAGAGCGGCCAAACCATCGTCACGATCGCCGGCATGCCCTTCGGCACGCCCGGAACGACCAACCTGATGCGCATCGCGCAGGTTTAGCCCGGGTCAGACCCGCTGTCGGTCTGCGCCGGCTTGCGGTTGACCAGCACGATGCCAGCCGCGACCATCGCCAACGCCGCCAGCAGGCCGGGCGTAACGCTTTCGCCCAGCCAGACCGCGCCGAACAGCAACGCAAACAGCGGCGTCAAAAAGACAAAGGCTGAAATTTTCGTCGCCGGATAGCGCCCCAGCATCCACATCCAGGCCAGGTAGCTGGCGAAAGCGCCGACGACGGTCTGAAGCAGCAGTGAAACAGCCGCGAAAGCGCTGAAGCGCCAGACCCACGCCTCGCCGAGGCCGAGCGACACCGCCGGAAGGGCCAGCGCGCTGACCGCAAGCTGGTAGAAAAGCAGTTTTTCAGCCGATACCCGGCTTAAGCTGGAAGCCCGGATCACCACGGTGGTCAGGCCCCACAGCATGCCGGCCGCCAGCGCCAGCAGGTCGCCGCGAACGGTCGCCGCCGCGCCCGCCGCGAAACCCTCGCGCAGTGCGAATGCCACCGCGACGAACGCGGCCAGCAGCCCGGCCCATTGAAGGCCGCGAAGCTTTTCCGACGCGACCCAGAACGGCAGCAGCAGCGCGACCCAAAACGGCGAGGTGTACAAAAACACCGTCAGACGCGACGCCGAGGTGTACTGCAGCCCCAGGTAGATGCATGCGAATTCGCCCGCGAAAAGCGAGCCGGCCAGCACGCCGGCGGCAAGCGAGCCGTCGCGGCCGAACAGCGTTACGCCGCGCAACTGGCACCACAGCCACAGCAGCAAGGTCGCGCCCGCCAGCCGCAGCGACGCCTGAAACATCGGCGGAATTTCCGCGATCGTCGCCTTGATCAGCACCTGCTGCAGGCCCCAGAACAGGCAGCAGGCCAGCAGCAGCGAGACGGCCACGGCGTCGAGGTGTGCTTTGCGCTGGGTCATCGCCTTATGGTAGCCGTGGCGGTCGTCCACCAACACCAGCGCCTGCAACACCGTCATTCTTTGCGCAACGACAGAACAGGACTTTGGCGAAGGTGCCATGTCACACGCAGCCTGAGTTCTCGCACCGCATCCGCGCGCTGGAACTGCGGGCTGGAACTGTGAGCCACGAATCCGATGTTCCCCTGCCGCCCTGGCTGCTGACCCTGGTCGAGGCGATTGCGACCCTTGCCTTCGCGCTCTCCGGCCTGCTTGAGGCAGCGCGCAAGCGTCCGGGCGCGGTGGGCGTCTGCCTGGCCGGACCCCCGGCCGGCGGCGGCACGCTGCGCGACGTGCTGCTTGACCGGCGACCAGATCTACTGGGTGTCCCGCTCCGAGTGGCTGTGGCCGGACGCGCCAGGCTTGGGCCTGTTCAGCGCCAGCGGCTTGAGAGTAGCGACGCTCGTGACGGGCTGCAGCTTGCGTAAGCGGCTTTCAAGCCCGTTCAATCGAGCCGCCGCTTCCGCTGCCGAATCGGCTTCGCAAGAAAACCACGTGTCGCTCTGTTTTTTGTAGCGTACAAGGCAAGCAAGACGTGCGTTACTGACCGTTTTGTTGGTCCATCAGCGGCGAAAACCCGATGCTCAAAGCGGCAGCTCGGTATAAAACCGCCCGCCATGAAACAGCAGCGGCGTGGCGCCGGGCCGCCAGGTGCAGCGCTCGACCTCGCCGACGAAGATGACGTGGTCGCCCTCGTCGTAGCGGCTGCGGTTGAAGCATTCGAATGTGGCAGCCGCGCCGGCCAGCAGCGGCGCCCCGCCGACGCCGGGCACCGACTCCACGCCTTGCCAGCGGTCCGCGCCCTTGAGCGCGAAGCGTTCCGCCAGCGCTTTTTGCTCGGCGGCGAGGACGTTGATCGCGTAATGCGAGCCGGTGCGAAAGCTCGCCAGCGAGGCCGCGGCCTGCGCCAAACTCCACAGCACCAGCGGCGGCTCCAGCGACACCGAATTGAAAGAGTTGGCCGTCAGGCCGATCAGCTCGCCCGCCGGCGTACGGGCCGTGACTATGGTCACGCCGGTGGCGAACATCGCCAGCGACGCCCGGAATTCCCGGGTTGTAAGCTGTGGCACGCCTACCGGAGCAAGCTTGGAAGAAGGCGGCATAGTCGGCTAATTTAACCGAAGCGCCCGCCGCACGGCTTCAACCGCAACGGCGCTGGCGCACCACTCCAAAGGCGCCATTGCCGCTAACCACGCTTACTGAAAAATTTAGGTATTTTAGCACGCTGGCGCACATCTGGCATACGCTGCGTGCTATGAAAAAAATAGCAAAACAGTCGCTTTGGCGTTTTACAGCTTTTTATAGGTGCTGTCGGTTTCAAGCGCCTTGCTGGTGTCTTTCAGGCCGTTGGCGACGTCTTTGCGCGCTTGATCCATCAGCGGGTCGGGCTGGCGGTTGGTCATGTCCTGGGCCTCGTCGCGATCATGCGGCAATTCGAGGCTGTTTGTGACCGACTCGTCCTTCAAGTCCTTGTGCTTGCCAACTTGCGGGCCTTGCGCGTAAGGCGTTTTCGCGGGTTGCCCCTTGCCCGCCGCAGGCTGGTCGGGCAGGTTGGCGGGTGTAACTTCGGATTTTGGATCGGTCATGCGGCGATTGTGGGCGGATCGGCGCGTCGGCTCTGTCAGTCCGTGAAAACAGTGCTTGTAGGAAAACGCGGCCGGCCAGGATGGCGGGCCACCTGGAAATGCCGTCCCGCCATGTAATATCCGGCGGCCGCATGACGCTTCCGTCGCGCGCGGGAAGCAAGCAAGGTGATGTCATGAGTTGGCTTGGGCTGAGGTCGCGTCTGGTGCTGCTGGTGCTGCTGGCGCTGCTTCCCGTCTTCGGACTGTTCGCCTATTCGGCCGCGCAGAACCAGCAGGTCGTTCTCGCGCAGGCGCAAGCCATTTTGCAGTCGGAAGCGCTGCTTGCGGCCGCCAATGTCGCCGCGACCCTGCCCGGCAACGAAACCTACAACGCCGCCGCGACGAGCGCCGTCCTGAAGCAATCGGCAGGGGCGGGCATGCTCACTGGCGATGCGCAACTGCGGCTGCTCGACGGACGCGGCCGTGTGCTGGCGGCCTATCCGCCGGGCAAGGACCAAGCCGGGAGTGCCGAAAAGGCCGAGCCGCAAGCCGATGTGCTGCTGGCGCGGCAGAGCGGCGCGCGCGAGGTGGTCGATGCCGGCGGCGTTTGGCGCAGCTATGCCTTCGCCCCGGTGGGCGGCGCCGCGAACGGCGGGCTGTTCGTGGCCGCCAGCGCAACCCGCGAGTCGAGCGCCTTCGGCTCGCGCGGCCTGCTGCAGGGCGATCTTGCGACACTGCTCGCGCTGACGGCTTTCGGCATGGCGTGCGCATGGGCCGTCGGCAAGCGCCTTGTCGTCAACCCCGCCCACGCGATCTTGAAAGAGGCCAATGAAATCGCCCAGGGCAATCTCGCGGCGCGGGTCGCCGGCGGGCGCCGGATTCAGGACGAGATGGGTTTGATAGGCCAGGCCTTCAACCGCATGGCCGTGTCGCTGCAGGCGCAAAGAAAAGCGCTCGACACCGCCTTTCAGCATGCCGAGAAGGAGCGGGCCTTGCTTGACCTGATTCTCAACAGCATGAGCGAAGGCCTGTTCGCCGTCGACACCGAAGGCCGTTTTTTGCGTGTCAACGCCAGCGCTGCCCGCCACTATGGCGCCGCGCTGCGGGCGGGGGTATCGCTCGAGGACTGGCGGCTTGGCCATGAACTGCTGACGCTGGACGGCCCGGCGCCTTACCCGCCGGCCGGGCGCCCGCTGCAGCGGGCGCTGCGCGGCGTCAGCGTCGACGCCGAAGAGGTGGTGCTGCGCCGGCCGGGCGTCGAGGACCGGATTTTGAAGATGAGTGCCCGGCCGCTCTATGACCCGGGCGAGCGGCTGATCGGCGCCCTGGCGGTCTTCAACGACATCACCGAGGTCAAGGCGGCGGAGATTTTCGCCGAGCGGCAGCAGCGCGTGCTGACGCTGATCGCTGCAAGCGCGCCGCTCATCGAATCGCTCGACGCGGTGGTGCGGCTGGTCGAGCAAAGTTTGCCCGGCAGCCTGTGCGCCATCCCGCTGGCCGAGGCCGGGCGGCTGCGCCATGGCAGCGCGCCCAGCCTGGCGCCGGGATTTATGGAGGCCCTGGGCGTCATGCCGGTGGCCGAGGGGGCGGGCGCCTGCGGCACGGCGGCTTTTCGCAGGCAGGCGGTGACGGTGGCCGAAGTCGCGCGCGACCCGCTGATGCGCGACTACCGGGAACTGTTGCTGGCCCACGGGCTGCATGCCTGCTGGTCGACGCCGGTGCTCTCCGGCAACCACGAGGTGCTGGCCACCTTTGCGATTTACCGCCCGGCGCCGGGCGAGCCGCAAGCCGCCGACCTCGACCTGATCGCCGCCGCGACGCGGCTTGCCAGCCTGGCGTTGTCGCGCGCCCGCGCCGAAGCCGACCTGTTTGCCGGCGAAGCACGCTTTCGTGAAATGGCGGAAAACATTGAGGATTTGTTCTACAACTTCGACAGCCACACCGACCGGGTGCTGTATGTCAGTCCGGGCTACGAAAAAATCTGGGGTCGTAGCTGCGAAAGTTTTTATGCCGACCCACCTTCGTTTGCCTACCCGGTTTTCGCTGAGGACGTTCACCTGATCAAGAAGGCCCGCAAGGACAACCGCGCCGGACAATTGACCGATATCGAGTTTCGCCTGCTGCATCCGGACGGCCAGACACGCTGGATACGCAACCGTTCCTACCCGGTTTTCAACGCGCAGGGCCAGGTCGAACGAACCGTGGGAACGGCACGCGACATTACCGAGCGCAAGCTTGCCGACCTGGCGCTGGCGGCGACGAACCGCGCGCTGCAGATGCTCAGCCGCTCGAGCATTGCCATCAACCGCATCGACGACGAAGCGACGTTGCTGGCCGAAATCTGCCGCCTGTCGGTCGAGGTGGGCGGCTACCGCATGGCCTGGGTCGGTTATGCGCGGGACGACCGGGAAAAAAGTATCGAGCCGATGGCGCATGCCGGCGCGGAATCGGGCTATCTCAGTGATATCCGCCTCAGCTGGCGCGACCACGAAGCCGACGGCCAGGGCCCGGCCGGCCAGGCCGTCCGCAGCGGTCAGCCGCAGCAAAGCAGCGACATCGGCAAGGCCGACAACCATTTCTTCTGGCACGAAGCCGCGCTGGCGCGGGGCTATCACAGCGCCGTGTTCTTGCCTTTGCGCAGTGACGAGCGCAGTTTCGGCGTGCTGTGCCTTTATGCCGGCGAAGTACAGCGATTTTCCAGCGAGGAGGTCAAGCTGCTCCAGGAGCTTGCCGACAACCTGGCGTTCGGCATCGGCAGCCTGCGCGCGCGGGAGGAAATCCGGCGGCTCAATGCCAGCCTGGAAGAGCGGGTCAGGCAGCGCACGGCGCAACTCGAATTCGCCAATCAGCAACTTGAGGCGTTTTCGTACTCGGTGTCGCACGACCTGCGCAGCCCGCTCAGCGCGATCGACGGCTTCAGCGACCTGCTCGCGAAGTCGGCGCAACGGCCGGGCGTGCCGCCCCTGAGCGAGCGCAGCCGGCATTACCTGGCGCGTATTCGCGCCGGCGTCGGCCAGATGGGCGAGCTGATCGACGCGCTGCTTTCGCTGGCGCAGGTTTCGCGCTCGACGCTCAGCCGCGAGGCGGTGCCGATCGGCGCGCAGGCCCATGCGCTGCTGGCGAGTTTCCAGGAGCGCGAACCGGCGCGGCCGAGCCTGCTGCGGGTTGACACCAGCCTGGTCGCGCAGGGCGACGCGCGGCTGCTCAGGCAGGTGCTTGACAACCTGCTGGCCAATGCCTGGAAATTTGCCCAGTGGCAGGCCCGCACCGAGATCACCGTGGGCGCTGAAACCGGCAAGGCCGGAGAAATCGTCTATTTCGTCCGCGACAATGGCGCGGGCTTCGACATGGCGTATTCGGAAAAGCTGTTCGGCGCCTTCCAGCGCCTGCATTCACAAGCTGAATTTGCCGGCACCGGCATTGGCCTGGCGACGGTGCAGCGCATCATCGCCCGCCACGGCGGCCGGATCTGGGCCGAGTCGGCGGTGGGCCAGGGCGCAACGTTTTATTTCACGCTGGG
>Ga0136611_10000524_pt1 | contig 25371 bp, 18 predicted proteins | sample AntDrymUQ2232306_2_FD_106645 | JGI IMG/M metagenome (GOLD analysis project Ga0136611, IMG submission 106645) | Polar desert sand microbial communities from Dry Valleys, Antarctica - metaG UQ223 (23.06) | ecosystem: Environmental > Terrestrial > Soil > Desert | place: Antarctica: Dry Valley...
ATCCTCGACCGCGCGCCGGAGCGTGATGCGCCGGTCGGCCCGACGAACGCCAGGTAGCAACCCTTCCGGATATCCAGGGACACGTCCTTGAGCAGGTACTTGCCCTTGGTCGGCGCGTAGCTCGCCCCTTCGAGGCGGATGCCCTCCGTCAGCGGCCCGGCCGGCCGGGCGCCCGGCGCATCACGCTCCGGCGCGCGGTCGAGGATCCTGGTCACGCGATCCAGCCCGTCGGCCGACAGCGACAGCGTCTGGAACGCCCCCGCGAACAGCCCAGCCGGGCCGTACAGCCGCAGCAGCAGGACGTAGAACGCCATCAGGCCGCCGGGCGAGAGATCCTCGCCGGCCGACCAGATGACCACCAGGCCGCCGGCGACCAACACCGCGACCTGGGCGCCGTTCGTGATCAGCACGCTCGCGCGGTTGAACGCCGAGGTGATCATCGCGTTGCGGACGTTGATCTCGCGGTTCAGCTCCAGCTTCTCGTTGAAGCGCTCCATGACGGCGCCGCGCTGGCCCCAACTCTTGAGCAGGGGTTGGGCGTTCATGTTCTCGATGACCGACTGCTGGATCTCCTGGTTGCGGCGGACCGTCTCGCGCTGGTTCTGGCGCATGGTCGCGCGGCCGGTGCGGTAGGAGAACGCGAAGATCGGGAGCCCGGCGAGCGCGATCATCGAGAGCGGCGGGTTCAGCGAGATCAGCATCGCACCGAACAGGAGCATCGCGATCCCATTCGAGACCATCGGGAGGATGCCGGCCGAGAGCGCCGCCGCGACGTACGCGATGTCGGTCTGGAAGCGCTGCACGATGTCGTTGGCCGGGGTGCGGCTGTGGAACGCGAGCGGCAGCCGCTGGAGGTGGTCCAGGAAGCGGATGCGGAGGTCGAAGACGACGCTCTGGCTGACGGTGGCCGTCATCGCCGCCTGACGCCACCGCGCCACGGCGTTGAGGAGGAACATGAAGACCATCGCCCCGAGCAGGCCATACAGCCACTGGGACTCCATGCCGGCCTCGATGCGGTAGCCGGCCGGCGCGACGAACGGGATTGTGAAGGGGAACGGGCGGCGGCCCAGGATGTTGTCGATGAGGAAGCGGATCGCCTGGGGCATGAACAGGTCGAAGCTGAGGCCCAGCAGGATGGTGACGAAGATGCCGACCAGCCTGAACCGATACGGCCGAAAAAACGGGGCCGCCCCCGTGATCGCGGCGAGCGTCTTGCCGCCGCCGGCCTGGGCGTTCGACTCCATCCGGCGGATCCAGAGCTGGTCGATGCCCGGCAGTGGGCGGCCGTACTCCGTGCGCAGCGCCTGGTCCGGGCCGGCCGCGCGCGCTGCGAGCAGGAAGCGGACGTAGCGCTCCAGCCCGCGCCAGTCGATGAGGTAGGTCGCCACGGCCACGGCCACGGTCGTGGCCGCCGGCGAGCTGTGCAGATGGTACTGCCGCGTGACGGCCAGCAGCGGGCGGAGCTGGCCCTCCTCGCGCATCCGGTGGGCGCGCGCCGGCGCCTCGGCGTAGGTCGCCGCGCCGGCCCGCCCGGCCAGGTAGCCGGCCAGGCCGTCCTCCCAGAAGCGCGCCTCGGGGAGGGCCGCGCCGTACGCCAGATGCAGCACGATGCGGGTCAGGTCGAGCTCGGGCGTCGATCCGATCGACAGCGAGGTGACGACCGTCCAGAGCGTCGCCGCGTCGAGGTCCACGCGGGTGGTGGGGCTGCCGGCCTTGCCGTCCAGTTCGTCGTCGAGCAGCTCGCACAGGTAGACGGTGATGCTGCCGTCGGCCAGCTCGCCGGCACCGACGGCGGCGCGGACGGTCGCGAGCGCGGAGGCGTAGCGCTCGACGATCGCATTGAGGTTGGCGTGCGCGAACGAGCCCTCGTGGAAGCGGAACGTCAGCGGCCCGGCCGGATGCGTCGTCCACGCCTCGATCGCCATCGCCATCGTGCCACCTCACCCGTGCCCCGCCCCGGACGCCCGCCTGCCCCGGACGCGCGCCCCGTGACGCCCACCCTCGAAGGGCCGCGCCCGCGCTCCGAGGGCCACACTGTACCCCTCGGCCCGGAGCGGCGGCAAAATGCACGACTTGACGTGACGCATCGGTCGCATCGACGTACCGCTTGCATCGGCGTCTACGGCGCGCCGCGTGTGGCGGATCAAACCGTCGTTGCCCGCTCCATACGAATCGGTCTGCTCGGTGGCACCCCGAGATTCCGCGATGACGGCGCCAAGTGCACGCGCCATCCGCTGCGACTGGAGCCTACACGTACGACAACGGCCGCCGCCTGATCGGTGTCTGGAATCGCAGGCCCGGCACGACCGTCGCGAGACGATCACCCGCCACCAGTTCACCATGGACCCGGTCGGCAACCGGAGCCAGGCGGTCGAGACGCTGGCACCCGTCGCCCCGCCCCCGCTCCAGCCGGCCCCGGCCGCCCTGCCGACCGGCCATGCGCTGGCGGCATCCACGCCTCCGGCCGGCCTGCCGAGCGGCGGGGTTGCAGGCCGCCCGCCATCGGGGAACGGCCGCTGGACCCGACTGTCAGGTACCCTCGATGCGTACGCCACCACCCCCGGCCTTCCCGCTCTTCACATCTGGATGTGGGGCATGGGGCACGACGACTACCTCAGATGGGGCACGGACGCGACCGTCACGGCCATTCGATTTGCAGGAGTGCGATGATGAACCTTCTGCGGGAGGTTGCGCATTGAGCAGCGAGTCATGGCTTGCGGTGTGCGGAGCAGTACTCGCGGGCTGGCTGCTCCTGCTCGCCGTAGCGGCAGGCTTCGCTCGGCTGTTCCGCCGCACGGCCTACCGTATCGAGGCATGGGCGTATCTCGTCGCGGGTGGATGCTACGCCACATGGTTGGTCGTAGTCTGGATGTTGGCTCGGGCGAGGGTGGGACATCGAGTTTTCGATTTCGCAGAGCTACTGCTGTGGTTCCTGTTCTTCGGTGCACTATGGCCATTCCATGCATTCATGCAGCATGGCCTAAGCCAGTGAGTCGATTGAGGCAGGAAGCTAGCAAGCGCCGAGAAGATCATTTTGTGAGGGTGAGATGAGGCATTTCACCCCGCGAGAAGCCGTGCATTGACTGGCGAGCCGTGGCTTGCGGCTGCTGGAGCCATGCTGATCGGCTGGCTAGTCTTGCTCTTGGCGGCGATAGGTTTCGATCGGTTGTTGCGGCAAGGACTCCATCGCATGGTAGTGTGGACGTATCTGAACATCGGTGGTTGCTATGCTACATGGATGGTCGTAACCGTTGTTTCCTCCAACATGAGGGTGGGATATGAGATGCCCGATCTCACGGTACTGCTGACCGTATTCCTGTTCTGGTGCGCCTTGTGGCCTTACCTTGTATTCGTCCAATACGGGCTCAATCAGTGAGCCAACTGCATCGGGATGCAACTAAACGTCACGCCCATTGTGTCGCAAATACTCGGAACGATCAGTGCTGTGCTGCCACGGTCTTGCGTGACAAATCTAAGGTCTTGAGTCCGCTGAACCCTGCTGGGCTTGGCGGCCTCGGCGTTCGGAACGACCGGATCGTCCGAGGCAAACAGGCGCTTCCGTTTCGATGACCTGATCGCGGAGCGGCGCTGAACGTCGCTGGCGCGCCTCACGGGCGTGCGCCACGGGTAGTCCACCATAGAAGCGCCCAGAGTCTGCCCGTGGAGTTCGCCGTGCCGCCCGCCCCCTGCCCCGTCACCCTGGTCGTCCCTTCACCCTCGCGGCGCCGCCGAGTAGCCCGAGAATGCGACAACTGCCAGAACGAACCCAATCCCCATCTGGTCGGCCCGCGACCGGCACCACGTTGGACCACGGAAATCACGCCCGCTACCACTATCGTCCGCGCAGAACACGCCGTTGTACGCGCCCGGACCGCGAATCACCATGCAGCGTGGTCCACGTCGCATCCGGCCAGCCCGCACACACCGCACGGCGGCGTCAACCGAGATCGGTCGGCCCGAACGCGTGCGGCTCCACACCTTCGGAGCGACCGGCCCCTCGCCACCAGATGCTCGTGGCAGAACAGGGGCGGTCGGAGTCCGGGGCGTTAGCCGCTGTGCAGGATGTTCAGGACGTCGCCGTCCTGGACGACGTACGCCTTGCCCTCCGAGCGGAGCAGGCCGCGCTTGCGAGCCTCGGCGTAGGTTTGCACCTCCAGGAGCTGGTCCCAGTGGATCACCTCGGCCCGGATGAACCCCCGCGACAGGTCCGTGTGGATCGCCCCCGCAGCCTCCTGGGCCGGGCTGTTGTCGGGGATCGTCCAGGCGCGGCACTCGTCCTCGCCGACCGTGAAGAACGAGATCAGGCGCGACAGCTTGTAGGAGATCTGGATCACCCGCCCGAGGCCGGACTCGGCGATGCCGAGCGCCTCCATGAACTCGGCCGCCTCCTCCGGCGGCAGATCGGCCAGCTCGGTCTCCAGCTTGCCGGCCAGGCTCGTCGCCCCGGCGAACGGGCCGAGGGTGGCCTCGATCTGCGCGACGACGGCATCGACGTCGGGGCCGGGCTCGCTCGGGTTGACCAGCACCAGCAGCGGCTTGAGCGTCAGGAAGCCGTAGCCGCCGAGCAGCCGCTCCTCGGCCGGCTCCAGGCCGAGCTCGCGGAGCGGCGTCTCCGCTTCGAGGGCGGCGTTGAGCCGCTCGAAGATCTCCAGTTCCTTCTCGCGGACCAGGCGCTCGGCGGGCGTCCCCTTGGACATCAGCGCTTCCTTGCGGAGTCGCTCCAGGCGCTTGGTCGCCACGTCCATGTCGGCGAGCATCAGCTCCAACCGGATCGCGTCCACGTCGTCGAGCGGGTTCGGGTCGGTGCCCTGGGACGCGGCGCTGCCGAACGCGCGCACCACGTGGAGCAGCATGTCCACGTTGCGCAACCGGGCCAGCAGCGACCCGGAGCTGTCCTTGCCGGCGCCCGCGCCGCGCACGATGCCGGCGACGTCCATGTACTGGACCTCGGCCGGCGTGAACTTCTTCGGCTCGAAGAGCGGCGCGAGGGCGTCGAGGCGCGGGTCCGGGACCTTGACGACGGCGATGTTCGGCTCGGCAGTGGGCGCCGAGTACCCGCCGACCTCGGCGCGGGCGCGCGCGAGCGCATTGAAGACGGTCGTCTTGCCCGCGCCCGGCAGCCCCATGATCCCAATCTGCACGCTCGCTCCTCCGTGTTGCCCTGGGGCGCGGTCCTGCGCTCCGAGGTAAGCGTATCAGATGCCGCCTCGCCCCTCGCCCGTGGCCCGCGTCTTGAATGCAGGGGCGCGTGGCCTGCCCGCCGAGCGGTCGGCGGCGGGCCAGCGGAGGAAGCTCAGCATGGCTACGCGCGACGCATTCGATGAGCTCGCCCAGCAGTACTACGACGAGATCTATCGCCTCTACCCCGTCGAGGCGTCATGGCTGGGCATCCACGCCTACGACGACCAGCTTGCGGACCTGAGCTCGGGCGGCATCGCGCAGCAGGCGCAGGCGCTCCACGAACTGCGCGAGCGCCTCGCGTCGCTCGACGAGCGCGACTTGCCGCTCGATGCGTACGTCGATTATCAGCTCGTCGTCGCCGATCTGCGCTCGCGGCTGTGGTCGCTCGAGCGCGTCGAGGACTGGCAGCGGAACCCGGTCATGTACGTGCAGGAGCCGCTGTTCGGGCTGCTCGCGCTGGTCACGCGCGACTACGCGCCGGCGCGGGAGCGGGCGGCCAACCTCCTCAACCGCCTGCGCGAGATCCCCAACGCGCTCGAAGCCGGATTGACCAACGTCCGCAACCCGCCGCGCGTGTTCAACGAGACGGCGATCCAGTCGGCCCAGGGCGGGGCCGCGTTCGTCAGCGAGGCCGTGCCGCGCCTGATCCAGGCCGCCGAGGCCGAGCTGGCGAGCGGCGACGAGCACCCCGGCGAGGACGCGGCGGTCTTCGGGATGACCGCCACCGAGACGCCGTTCTCCACCGTGGACGCGCCCGCCGACGCCCTGGGTGCAGCCGACGACGACCTCGCCGAGAACCTCCGCGCGGCCGGCGAGGACGCCGCGCGCGCGTTCGACATGCACGCGGCCGCCCTCGCGGAGACGACCGCCGAGGGCGAGTTCGCGGTCGGCCAGGAGCTCTACGACGAGCGCCTCCGCGACTGGCACATGCTCGACAGCAGCGCGCCGGAGATGGCCGCACTCGGGCGCACGCTTTTCGAGGACACGCTCGGGCAGATCCAGGAGCTCGTGGCGGACAACGCGCCCGGCCGCGACTGGGCCGACGTGGTGGCGGAGCTGCGCGCGGACCACCCGACCGCCGATGGGCTGCTCGGGGCGTACCGCGAGGAGCTGATCAAGCTGCGCTCGTTCGTGCTCGACCGCGACCTCGCAACCATCCCGGAGGGCGAGCAGCTCGACGTGGTCGAGACGCCGGCCTTCGAGCGCGCCACGATCGCGTACGCCGCGTACATGCCGCCGGCCCCGTTCGAGGCCGTGCAGTCGGGCCAGTTCTGGGTCACGCCGATCGACGCGGCGGCGACGCCCGAGGCGCGCGAGGAACAGCTCCGCGAGCACTGCCGCTGGAGCTTCCCGAACGTGGCGCTCCACGAAGGCTACCCCGGCCACCACTTGCAGCTCATGCGCGCGAGCCGCCACCCGTCGTTCGTCCGCAAGAACGCCCAGAGCGACCTGTTCGCCGAGGGTTGGGCGCACTACTGCGAGCAGCTGATGGCCGAGCAGGGGTATCTTGGCGACTGGCGGCTGCGCCTGTTCCAGCTCAAGGACCAACTCTGGCGCGCGGCCCGCGTGGTCATCGACCCGAGCCTGCACACAGGCACGATGAGCCCCGAGGAGGCCGTGACGCTGCTAGTGGACGGCGCCCGCCTGGCGCGCGCCCAGGCCGAGGGCGAGGTGCGCCGCTACTGCCTGACGCCCACCCAGCCGATGACGTACGCGGTCGGCAAGCAGCAGATTCTAGACTTGCGCGCGGAGTTCGGCTCGCTCCCGCTCCGCGAGTTCCATGACCGCCTGCTCGGCAGCGGGTCGATCCCGTTCACGCTCGTCCGTAACGAGATGCTGGCGCAGTGGTAGGCCCGCACGTCATGGCCGGGCGTGTACGCTGCTACAAGACCGACGTGAACGTGACGGGAGCGCCGTCCATGTACCTGTCATCCTGAGCGTAGCGAAGGATCTCCCTGACCAGCCGGTCTGCGTCGGGAGATCCTTCGCTGCGCTCAGGATGACAAACGCCAATCTTCCGGAGCGTGGTGCTAACTCTTCCAGTAGAAGGTCATCGGCCGGGCGACGGACGGTGGCCGCGCGAAGTTGAAGTTGGTGATCCTGCCCGACACGTTGCCCATGTTCTTCTTGGTGACCTGCACACCCATGATCGCCGGGCTCTGGCCGAGGACGCCGATGTACCACACTTCCTCGACGACGAGCTTCCAGATCTCCTGGCCGAGCTTGACGCTCTCTTCCTCCGGAACGCCGAATGCCTTCTTGAACATCTCCATCGCCTGGCGCATGCGCGGCGGGGGCTCCTCGCCTTCCTTGCCGTCGGTCTGGAACCATTTCCCGTAGCGCGGCATCGCCCAATCGATCGAGTCGATCGGGACCGTGCCGTACCAGGGGCCGAGGAACAGCGACTCGGTGTCGCTGTTCCAGGTGCCCACGATCTGATTCTCGTTGCCGGCGCCGCGCCTGGCGACGAGGCTCCGCTCGATGTCCTTGACGTCGAGATGGATGCCGATCCGCCTCCACTGCGATCGGATCATCTCGCCCATCTCACCGAACGGCAGGAACGACGCACTCGGCGTGACGATCTCGAGCCGGAGCGGCCCCTTGCCGTCGCCGCGCAGGCGGAAGCCCTCGGCGTCCTTCTTGTCCAGCCCGATCTGATCGAGCATCGTGTTGGCGGTCTGGGGGTCGTGGGAGTGCCACAGGGTGCGGTACTCCGGACCGGGGCTGTACTTGTTCGTCTCGACGGGAGCCGGCGAGCCGGGCACGCCGGTCCCGAGCAGGAACGCCTCGTTGAGCTGGTCGCGGTCCATGCCCAGGGAGATGGCCCGGCGGAAGTCCCGGTTGTTGAACCACTTCCGGATCTCGTCGTCGAGCTGGTAGTCCAGGTTGAGGTAGAAGCCGTAGTCCGTCCCGTTGCCCATCGGGTTGATGGAGACCGTGTACCCGCCCTTCTCCTGGTTGTCGAGGAGCACCGGCAGCTTGGCCGGTTGGATGTGCCGGGCTTGCATGTCGAACTCGCCGGCGATCGCCCGGAGGTTGATGACCTCCAGGTTCTCCCCGAGCGTCAGCGACAGCTTGTCGATGTACGGGAGCTGGTTGCCGTCGGTATCGACCCAGATGCTGTACGGGTTGCGCTCGAGGGTCCAGTTCGGGGTGTTCGCGGGCGACTTGGTGACCCAGGGGGTGACGGCGGGCAGCTCGGGGTTCAGCCACCAGTTGTTCTTGAACTTGAACAGGTCCACCCAGTTCGGGAAATTCTCGGCGCCGGCCTTCTTACTCAGCTCCTCCTGGGACGTGTACTTGGGGTGGAACTGCTTCAGGTAGTGGGCCGGGGCGAACCCTCCCATGGCAATCTCGCCGTAGTTGGCGTGGCTGGTGATGGCGGTTCCGAGCGAGAGCACCTCGACGAACAGGTAGTACGGGTCCGGGAACTTGAAGCGGATCGTCTGCGTGTCCACCTTCTCCATCGTGCCCGGCTTGCCGTTGATCGAGAGCAGATAGGTGGGATTCGGGACGAGCTCCTTGTTCTGATAGAGATCTTCCCACCAGAACATGAAGTCGTCGGCTGTGAAGGGCTGCCCATCCGACCACTTCATGCCCCGCCGCAGCGAGAGCGTGATCGTCCGGCCGCCGTCGGTGACGTCCCAGCCCTTGGCGATGTTCGGCACGGGCTTCTGGGCGGTGTAGTCTCGGTAGAGCAAGTAGTCGGTGCCGGAGCCCGACCGCAGGCCGAGCCAGTAGTCCGCGACGCCGGTGAACCCCATGCGCCACTGCCCGCCGTACTTGCCGATCTCGTGGACGGGCTTGACGACGAGCGGATCCTGGCCGATCCGCTCGGCGACGGGGGGCAGCGTGCCGGCCTTGACGAGCTCGGCGAGCTGGGGCGCCTCCTTGAAGGACTTCGGGAACTGGGCCGGGTCGGTGATGACGTCCGGTCCCTCCAACTTGCCGATCAGCTGGCTGCCGAGCTTCTGGTCGGGCTTGGCGGCCGGCGCGGCGGGCGCGGGCTTGCTCTCGGCCGGCTTCGCGGCGACCGGGGCGGCGGTGGCGGCCGGGGCAGTGGTTGCAGCCGGGGCCGGGGCGGTCGGCTGACTCGGGACACCGGCAGCCGGCGCCGTGGTGGCCGCCGGCTTCGCCGGGGCGCTCGTCGCGGCGGGGGGCGGCGGCTGCGGGGCGCAGGCGCCGAGCAGCCCGAGGCTGGCGACGCCGATGCCGGCCCTGAGGAAGGCACGTCGGGATACGTTCGGCTTCGTTGCCATGAGGATACTCCCGCTCCAGCGACGACAGCGTCGCTCACGCTCAAATTGGAGGGATCCAACTCGCAGAGCTGGCCCAACACGGCCCGCCCTGGCATCCGCATGATCGGCGCGCGACTGGCTACCTGCCTCCCGACTGGAAAGCGCCCACAGGGTAGATCGCGCCGGACACGGCCGTCAACCGCCGAGCGATAGTCAGCGGTTCGGTCGCCGGAGAGAGCCCCGCGCGGATCTCACAACGTGGCGCGAAGCCCGCCGCCAAGCTCCACTTCGCTCGGGCCAACAACAAAGGCAGGGAGCGGCACCTGCCACTCCCTGCATTGAACGCTCCGCGAGTGATTCGCTTCGGGTTAGTCGTCGTTGCTGCGGCTGAGGAACCCGAAGATCTGGAGGATCGAGATGAACAGGTTGTAGACGCTCAGGTAGATGCTGATCGCCAGCATGATGGCGTCGTCGCGGCCGGCCTCGGCGTACTTGAGCCGCTGCAGGTCGTACATCACGAACCCCGAGAACAGGATCGCCGTCACCACCGAGAGCAGGAAGCCGAAGATCCCCATCGGGATGCCGAACAGGCTCAGCACCAGCCCGACCAGCCCCGCCAGCAAGACCGCGATCAGCCCCGCCATCAGGTACGCGCCCATGCCGCTCAGGTCGCGCTTGGTCGTCCAGGCGTACCCGCCGAGCGCCATCACCAGCGCGCCGGTCGTCGTCGCGGCGTTCACCACGACCGCGCCCATGCCGCGCGCCAGGTAGCTGTCGATGATCAGCCCGAGCGCCATGCCCTCGAAGACGCTGAACAGGTAGAAGACGCCCAGCGCCACCGTGTTCGACATCTTGGCGCGCGCGAACGACAGCGCCAGCACGCAGGCCAGCGTACCGACGATCGAGAGGATCATCCCGGCCGGGCCGAGCGCCCGCCCGACGAGATACCCGCCCGCCGTGAACAGCATCGAAAATCCGAGCAGGCCCATGACCTGCCCGACCAGCGCCCCGCGCTGTGTGCGCGGCACCGCCCGGTCGAAGTACATCCCCTGCGGGTCCATGCCCATGATCGTCAGCCTCCTGAGAGTGCGAGGGCTACTCCGCCCTCGGGAGGAAGTATAGACCCGTTCCCTTCGAGTAGGAAGCTCCTATGGGCCTGTTTCATCAAACCCTAATCCAGTCGGCTCGGGCGGGTCGGTAGGTCGTGCAGTGGTCGGCGTGGCAACCGAGGGCGTATCCTCGAAGCAGCCCGTACGCCGCAACGACGATGCTGACGGGAGCGCCGTCACCGGATGTGTCATCCTGAGGCAGGCGGAGCCTGTCGAAGGATCTCGTCTCCAGGCTGATCGGCACGAGACAGTCCGTAGATCCTTCGCTTCGCTCAGGATGACAGATGATCGCTCAGGATGACAGGTGAATTGACGGCGCTCCCGTCCACGCCTGCTCGGGGCTGTACTGGCCGTCACGCGCGCACCACGCACATACGAGGAGCAGACATGGTCAGCGGGCGCTCGTTCCTCCAGATCCCGGGGCCGACGAACGTCCCCGACCGCGTCCTGCGGGCGATGGACCGCCCCGTCATCGACCATCGCGGGCCGGAGTTCGCCGCGCTCGTGCGCGGCCTGCTGCCGGACGTGGCGAATGTGTTCAAGTCGGAGCGGGGCAAGGTCGTCCTCTACCCGGCCTCGGGCACCGGCGCCTGGGAGGCCGCGCTGGTCAACGTGCTGGCGCCCGGCGACCGCGTCCTGTCGGTCCAGAACGGCCACTTCGCGATGCTCTTCGCCGAGGCCGCCCGCAACCTCGGCTTCGTCGTGGACGAGTTCGACGGGCAGTGGGGGCGCGGGGTGCCGGCCGAGCTGATCGAGGAGAAGCTGCGCGCCGACGGGACGGGCACGTACAAAGCCGTGCTCGCGGTCCACAACGAGACCTCGACCGGCGCGACCTCCAACATTCAGGCGATCCGAGCGGCCATCGACGCGGCCGGCCACGACGCACTGCTGATCGTGGACACCGTCAGCTCGCTCGGCAGCATCGACTACCGGATGGACGAGTGGGGCGTGGATGTCACGCTAACCGGCAGCCAGAAGGGCCTGATGCTGCCGCCCGGCATGGCGTTCCTCTGCGTCGGGCCGCGCGCCATCGAAGCGAGCAAGACAGGCGGCAGCCCGCGCAACTTCTTCGACTGGCGCCGCATCATCGAGGACAACGCGGCCGGCTTCTTCCCCTACACCCCCGCCACGCTGCTGCTGTTCGGGCTGCGCGAGGCGCTCGACATCATGTTCGAGGAAGGGCTGGAGCAGGTCTTCGCGCGCCACCAACGCCTCGCCGACGGCGTGCGCGCCGCCGCCGACGCCTGGGGCTTGAAGAACCTGGCCGAGGACCCGCGCGAGCTCTCGAACAGCCTGACCGCCGTCGTGGTGCCGGATGGGGTCGATAGCGGCGATGTCATCAAGGCGGCGCACGACCTGTTCGATCTGTCGCTCGGCGTCGGGCTGAGCAAGGTCAAGGGCAAGATCTTCCGCATCGGGCACCTCGGCGCGCTGAACGAGCTGGAGGTGATCGGGACGCTTGGCGGGGTCGAGCTGGCGCTCCAGGCGACCGGCATCCGCGTCGAGCTCGGATCGGGCGTGGCGGCGGCGCAGCGCAGCTTCGCCGAGGGCAGTCGGGTCGCCACCGCACAGCCCGCCGCCGCGCGATGACCGACATTCGCGCCACGCCGGACCGGGGGATACCGGGCTCTCGCAACGGCCCCGTGTCCCGCACCGCGACGGCCAACACGGACCTCGCCGCCTGGCAGCGCGACCTGCTCGGCGCGGAGTACGGCAACATGCTGGCCTGCGTCCGCTGCGGCCAGTGCCTGACCTCCTGCCCGACCTACGTGCTCTCCGGCAACGAGGCCGAGGGGCCGCGCGGGCGGGTCGCCATGATGCGGATGCTCCAGGACGGGCGCATCGACCTGACCCCGGACCTCATCAAGCACGAGCAGAACTGCCTCGTCTGCGACGCCTGCACGGCCGTCTGCCCGGCCGGTGTCCACATGGACCCGCTGCAAGTGGCGCTGCGCACGGCCATCGCGCCGAACGTGCCGCGCAGCCGGCCGGAGCGACTGATCCGGCACCTGACGTTCCGGTACCTGTTCGGGGACATGCGGCTGTTCCGCGCGTTCGTCTTCCTGCTCTGGCTGTATCAGCGGACGGGCCTGCAGGCGCTCGCGCGCGGGCTCGGCATCATCAAGCTGCTCGGGATGAAGGAGACGGAAGCGTTCCTGCCGGCGGTCGATCGCCCGTTCGTGGTCCCGAAGGGCGAGGTGTACCCGGCCGAGCGCGCGACGGCATCGGTCGCGACCGGAACGTCCGGCACGGCGGCGACTACAGCAGCCGCGAACGGTACGACGACCACTGCGCCCGCCGCGCCCGACCGCGTGTCGTTCTTCGCCGGCTGCGTCATGTCCACCGCCCTGGCCGACATCGACCGCGCCACGATCCGCGTCCTCCAGCGCGCCGGCTGCGACGTGGTCAACACGGCCGAGCAGGGCTGCTGCGGCGCGCTCAACGCCCACAGCGGCGACCTCAATGGCGCCAAGCTCCTTGCGAGGCGGAACATCGCCGCCTTCGAGCGCGACGGCGACGCGCCGATCGCCGTCAATTCGGCCGGTTGCGGCGCGATGCTCAAGGACTACGCGCACCATTTCCGCGACGACTCGGCCTGGGCCGCGCGGGCCACGGCATTCAGCGCGCGCGTCAAGGACGCCACCCAGATCCTCGACGGGCGCGCCCTGCCGATGCGGCGGTCGCTCGACGCGGCGGTCACCTACCAGGAGCCCTGCCACCTCGCCCACGCCCAGCGCATCACCCAGCAGCCGCGCGCCCTGCTCAAGTCGATCCCCGGCCTGGAGCTGCGCGAGATGGCCGAGAGCAGCCTGTGCTGCGGCAGCGCGGGCGTCTACAACGTGACCAACCCGATCGAGTCGCGCCAGCTCCAGCAGCGCAAGCTCGACCACGCGGCGGCCACCGGCGCGCCGATCATCGCCACGGCGAACCCCGGCTGCCTGATCCAGCTCCAGAGCGGCCTGACCGAGCGCGGTGACCCCACCCGCGTCAGGCACATCGTCGAGCTCCTCGACGAGGCCACGACACCGTAGCAGCTCGGGCGGTGCCCGAGACATCGAACGTATGTTCCGATGCTACAATGCCGGATGGAGTACTGCATGTTCCGGTGTGGGGAAGGTGTATGGTGTCGGTAGCAGGTGCTGTCGGTCGCCCTCGTTCGCTACCCTCCGGCCTCGACGGAGGCATTTACCTCCAGTCCGAAGCCGCGATGTTGACGGGCTTGCCGCAAAGCACGGTCCGGCGTTGGCTCGAGCTGGAGCGAGCCGCAAGCGGACTGCCGGACCTCGGCGACCAGCCGCTCGTGTCCTTCCACGATCTGATCAGCCTGCGCACGGTCGCGGCCCTGAGTTTGGCGGGGATGAAGCTCCGCAAGATCGGGCAGGGCGCCGAGTTCATTCGGCGCGAACGCGGGCTTACCCATCCGCTCGCCTGGGAAGTGTTGAAGACCAACGGCGTGCATCCGTACTTCCCCAAGGCAGAGGCGCTCGTGGCCGCCAGCGCGTCCGGACAACTGGCCGCCCAGGAGCTCGTCGCCGCGTACCTCCGCGACGTGAAGTACAAGCCACTCGCAGGAGGGTACCCACTCGCGGCATCGTGGGAGCCACCGAGCGTCAGCATGGATCCGCTGATCCAGCGAGGAGCCCCATGTGTCGAGGGGTCGCGCGTCCAGATCGTGCAACTGAAGCGGTACCTCGACGCCGGCGACACCCCGGAGTATCTGGCGGATCTGTTCGAGCTCGATGCGGACGACATCCGCCGGGCGGTCAACTGGTACGTGAAGCCGAAGCTCGCGGCTTGAGCCTCGCAGCTTGAGCACCGAGCCTGCCTTTCTCTTCGACGAAGACCTCATCGCGCACGGCAAGGCACTCGCGGTCATCTACCCCGAGACAATCCACATTTCTTCTCTCGGCGACGCGCCCGCGCAGGAAACCCCGGACGGAGGCATGTACACCTGGTGCCTGAGGAGAGGCGCCATCTTCGTGACCGCCGACTTCAACATGTTGCGCGACAGGGCCGTACTGAACGATCTCCTCGGCCGGGTCGGGCTCAGAGTCATCTGGGTCAGGCAGATCAAGGGCCAGCGTATTGCTCGGGAGATCGAGCGAATCGTTGGCCGATGGACGTATGTGAGGCAGACCGTCATGGACCGTTCGGAGATCATGGGCTTCATCCTGACCGGCAACGGTCGCCTCATTCCGTATCAGACGATCGGCGACGCTGTCGTGGAAGTGGTTCGGCGACGGCCCCGACACCCTCACTCGTAGCAGGAAGCGCGAAGGACGACGAATGAGCACGAACGGGCACGCGCACCCGCCTCGCGGACTGGATCGGGCGCGGATTGCCGCCGATCTGCGCGCGCTGCTGAAGGACAGCGAGGTGGTCGAGGAGCCGGCCGCGCTCGCCACCTACGCATACGACGCCTCGTTCATCACCCAGCTCTCGCCGCGCACGCCCGACGCGGCCGTCATCGCCCGCTCGACCGCGGACGTCGCGGCCGTCATGCGGTATGCGTACGAGCGCGCGATCCCCGTCACCCCGCGCGGCGCCGCGAGCGGCCAGGCGGCGGCATCGGTGGCGCTGCACGGCGGCATCGTGCTGGCGATGAACGCAATGGACATGATCATCGAGATCGACGCGCCGAACATGCAGGTCATCTGCGAGCCGGGCGTCGTCCACGCCAAGCTGAACGAGGCGCTCGCGACGCATCGGCTGATCTTCCCGCCGGACCCCGGCTCGTCGCGGATGGCGACGGTCGGCGGGATGGCCTCGACCAACGCCCACGGCATGCGCGCCGTCAAGTACGGGCCGACCAGCGCCTGGGTGCTCGGGCTGGAGGTCGTGCTGCCGGACGGCGAGGTCATCGAGACCGGCTCGGTCGGGTCGCGCGCGAAGCAGACGTCGGCCGGGCTGGAGCTGACCAAGCTGCTGGTCGGCTCCGAGGGCGTGCTGGGCGTGGTCACGAAGCTGCGCCTCAAGCTAATGCCAATCCCGATCGCCCGCGCCATCGTGCTCGGCGTGTTCGACCGCCTGGAGAACGCCGGCGAGGCCGTCCAGGCCGTGTTCGCCGGCGGCATCAGCCCCTCGGCCGTCGAGATTTTGGACGAGCGCTGCATCCAGGCCGTAAATCTCTACAGACCCGCCATGGGCCTACCGAACGCCGAGGCGCTGATCCTCTGGGAGGTCGATGGCAATCCGCCGGGCGTGCGCTGGGATGCGGAGAAGATTTCGGAGATCATTCGGCCGCTCGCGCGTGTGGTGGACTGGTCGGACGAGCCGAAACGGATCGCGGCGCTCTGGGAGGCCCGTTCGGTGGTCGGCGCGGCGGTCGGCCTGCTGCGGCCGGGCTCGAACCGCGCCTACTGCGGCGAGGACATCTGCGTGCCGGTCGCACGCATCCCGGAGACGCTGCGGGCGATCCAGGAGATCAGCGCCACCTACGACATCCCGATCGCCACCTACGGCCACATCGGCGGGGGCGGTTTGCATCCCGGCCACCTGATCGACGGCCGCAACGCCGACGAGGTGCGGCGCGTCCTGCTCGTGGCGGACGCGATCCACGAGTTGGGGCTGCGGATGGGCGGCACCACGACCGGCGAGCACGGGGTCGGGCTGGCGCGTGCGCCGTACATGCTCCGCGAGCACGGTCCGGCCCTGGACGTGATGCGGCGGATCAAGCGCGCGCTCGACCCGAAGGGCATCATGAACCCCGGCAAGATCTTCCCCGAGGAGCAGCCGCCGCTCGACCCGGAGCGGCTGCCCGCCGACGCCGAGCTGCCGGTCGGCGCCCCGGCCTCGCTCGACGTGGACCACGGCTAGCCCGACAGCCCGAGCCCGACACGCGTCTTGATTCGCGGTGGTCTCGCGTCGCTATACTGGTGGACGCGGTCATCAGGGCTGATGCTGCCGCGACGAGCACGCCAAGGAGTGCGTACGATGCGCGACGGACGGCGCCTGCGATACGTGACGGTTGCTACCCTGCTGGCCCTGCTCGGCACGGCCTGCTCCGCCGCGAGCGGCGGCGGTGCCAGCAAGGCCGCCAGCAAGTACCCCGAGAAGCAGGTCACCCTCATCAATGCCTACGCGGCCGGCGGCGGCACCGACATCATGTTCCGCAACGTCGATGCCGTGGCCCAGAAGATCAAGGCGTTCCCGCAGTCGTTCATCGTCGAGACCAAGACCGGCGGCAGCGGCTCGACCGGCAAGGCCGCCGCGCTGAACGCCAAGAACGACGGCTACACCCTGACCATCGCCGACGACGGCTCCGTCTACCAGCAGCTCGGTGGTGACCAGCCCTTCAAGTACGACGACTTCACGTACATCGCTCGGCTGGTCACCGACTACAACATGGTCGTCGTGCGCGCGGAGTCGCCGTTCAAGACGTTCAAGGATTTCGTCGAGGCGGCCAAGGCGAAGCCGAAGGGCGTCTCGGTGGCCGGCACGAGCATCGGCAGCACCGACCAGCTCCAGCTCGTGCAGCTCGGCAAGAAGGCCGGCGCGGAGTTCAACTACACCGCGTTCAACAGCGGCGGCGAGGTGCTCACGAATGTCCTCGGCGGGCACGTTGATGCGGCGATGGCGAACCCGAGCGAGGTCTGGGAGCAGATGCGAGCCGGCCAGATTCGCGGGCTGGCGATCACCTCCGGCGAGCGCCTCAAGGATCTGCCGGACGTCCCGACGCTCAAGGAGCAGGGCGTCGATCTGGTCGTCTCGCAGTTTCGCGGCGTGGCCGGCCCGAAGAACCTGCCGCCGGAGATCGTCACCATCGTCGAGAACGGCCTCAAGAAGGTCGCCGAGAGCTCCGAGTGGAAGACCGACTACCTCGACAAGTACCAGCAGCAGAACGGCTGGATGGGCGGCGCCGACTTCAAGAAGCACATGGACGACTTCTACAAGGAGAACGAGACCCTCTTCCGCGAGCTCGGGCTGCTGAAGGGCTAGCGCGGCGCCTGTGATGGAGCACTCCTGATGGATCGCATCGGCGCAATCGCGATGCTGCTGTTCGGGCTGTTCTGGGCCTGGATGGCGACGGGTTATGCCATGCAGACGCGCGACGGCAACCCCGGGCCGGGGCTGCTCCCGCTCGCACTGGGCGTGATGATCGTGGTGCTCGCGGCCATCAACATCGCGCGGCCGGAGGTCGAGCGGATCGCGCTCCCGAACATCCGGCGCATTTTGCTCATCCTGGCGGCCCTGGTTCTGTACGCGCTCCTGCTCGAAGTCGTGGGCTACGTGGTGACGACGGCGCTGCTGCTCGGCTTCTTGCTGGTGACGCTCGCGGACCGCCCGAAGTGGTGGCAGCCGGTGCTCGCCATCGGCGTCTCGCTCGGCACCTACTACGTCTTCCGCATCGTGCTCGGGCTGCCGCTGCCGCCCGGCCTGCTGGAGCTGTAGCGGCATGGATGCCCAGGCAGCACGGACCCGTAAGCAGATGGACTTGTAGGCAACGTGGACACCATCGCGCTCGTCGGCCAGGGCTTCGCGACCGCGCTCGCGCCGCAGAATTTGTTCTTCTGCTTCATCGGCGTGCTGATGGGCACCATGATCGGGGTGCTGCCGGGCCTCGGCCCGGTGTCCGGCGTGGCGATCCTGCTCCCGATCGTGTTCACGCTCGACCCGACCGCCGCCATGATCATGCTGGCCGGAATCTACTACGGGTCGATGTACGGCGGCTCGACCACCTCGATCCTGATCAACACGCCGGGCGAGTCGGCGTCGGTGATGACCTGCCTCGACGGCTACGCGATGGCGCGCCAGGGCAGGGCCGGGGCGGCGCTCGGGATGTCCGCGCTCGCCTCGTTCATCGCGGGCACGGTCAGCGTGCTCGGGCTGATGGTGCTCGCGCCGCCGCTGGCCCGCGTCGCGCTGAGCTTCGGCCCGGCCGAGTATTTCGCGCTGATGATCCTCGGGCTGACCATGCTCACGCGCCTGGCCGGGAAGTCGCTGGTCAAGGGGCTGATGATGGGCGCGTTCGGGCTCGCCCTGGGCACGGTCGGCATCGACCCGATCACCGGCACCGCCCGCTACACGTTCGGCCGCCCCGACCTGGCGGAGGGGCTGAACTTCGTGCCGGTCGCGATGGGCATCTTCGCCCTCGGCGAAATTCTCTCCAATGCCGAGCAGTCGCTGACTCGCGACGTCTTCAAGGCGAACCTCAAGGGTCTGCTGCCGACGAAGGCGGACTGGTTCGCTGTGCGCTGGACGCTCGTCCGCGCGACGATCATCGGCTTCTTCGTCGGCGCACTGCCCGGCGCGGGCGCCACGGTCGCCTCGTTCATGGCCTACGCCGCCGAGAAAAAGGCGTCCAAGCACCCGGAGAAGTTCGGCACCGGGGTCATCGAGGGCGTCGCGGCGCCGGAGGCCGCCAACAACGCCGCGACCGGCGGCGCGCTCGTGCCGCTCCTGACGCTCGGGCTGCCATCCTCGGCGACCACGGCCATCCTGCTCGGCGCGCTGCTCATCCTGAACGTGCGCCCGGGGCCGCTGCTGATCTCGGAACGGCCGGAGTTCTTCTGGGCGGTGGTCACCAGCATGTACGTCGGGAACGTCATGCTGCTGATCCTGAATCTGCCACTGGTGGGGCTCTGGGCGAGCATGCTGCGCATCCCGTACACAATCTTACTGCCGCTGATTTTGGTCTTCACGCTGATCGGCGCCTACGCGCTCAACGGCAACGTGATCGACATCTGGATCATGATCGCGTTTGGCGTGATCGGCTACTTGATGCGCAAGTTCGACTACCCGGCCGCGCCGCTGGTGCTGGCGCTGGTGCTCGGCCCGCTGATGGAGACGAACTTCCGGCGCGCGCTGAGCCTGAGCCAGAACGACTACACCGTCTTCCTGACCCATCCGATCTCGGCGTTCCTGCTCGCGTGCGCGGTGCTCTCGCTGACCTGGCCGACGCTGGTGCGGCTGGTGACCGGGCGCAAGGACGCCCTGCCGGCCGTCGTCGCCGAGGAGATCTGAGTCAGCCGCGCGGGCGCACGTCGAGCGTCGCGAAGAGCGCGGCGACGACGAACGAGAACCCCGGCAGCACGTCGCCCAGCTCCACGACCGCATCCCCTTGCAGGCGACCGGTGTCCGCGTCGGGGCGCACCACGCGGGCCGAGCGGTCGCGCGGCTGGAGCAGCAGCACCGCCCGCACCCCGTGCTCCACGAACCAGCGCGCCCGCTCCAGCACCTCGCGGTCCGACTGCCCCGGCGACGCGACCTCGACCGCCAGGTCCGGCGGCACGTCGAAGTCGTCCGCGACCTCGCCATCCGGGCTCAGCGGCACTCGCTCGGTCAGATAGACCGCCAGGTCCGGAATCAGCGACGCCTCGCCGGCCCAGTTGACTCGCAGCTCGGTCAGCGTCCAGTAGGCGGGTGGATCGCCGGCCGCCAGCTCCACCATGAAGCCGAACCGCATCTGCAAGCGGCCGTGGCGTCCCTTCGGCGACATCTTGCTCGTCACCACTCCATCAAGGTATTCCAGGGCCGGCTTTTGTTCGGGGAGCCGCAGGAACTCTTCGAGCGTCAACCGCTGGTGTGCAATCGCCATCCCGATCTCCCTCACTGGGCCATGCACACATCATAGACAAACGCCGCCGCTCGCTCTCGATGAGAGCGAGCGGCGGCGGCCATCTCTCGCCGACCGATCGATCGCCTACGACGCGGTGCGGCGGCTCCGCTTGCGGCGCTGGTTCACCCAATCGACCAGGATGTACTCGCCGAGGTTCTCCGGGTCCACGAAGAACGCGCGGCCTCGGTTGATCTTCGTCATCTCGTCCACGAAGCTCATCAGCCCGTAGCTGCGCTCCAGCATGAACGTGTTGATCGTGATGCGGTCGCGGGTGCAGCGCTGGACTTCCTTCAGGGTCTCCAGATACGTCCGGCGCGTCGGCGGGTACGAGAACTCGACCTGGCCGTTCTCGAAGTGGGCCGTCGGCTCGCCGTCGGTGATCATGATGATCTGGCGGTTGTTGCCCTTGTGGCGAGCGAGCTTCTCGCGGGCGAGCATCAGCGCGTGCTGCATGTTCGTCCCGTACTCCCACTCGTTGAGCATGAGGCTCGGCAAGTCCTCCGGCTTCAGCTCGCGCGCGATGTACGAGAAGCCGATGATCTCCAGATTGTCGCGCGGGAACTGCCCCTTCATGAGCGAGTTCAGCGCCATCGTCACTCGCTTGGCCGCTCGGAAGCAACCGCGCAGGAGCATCGAGCGGCTCAGGTCGAGCATGACCACCGTCGATGCCTGGGTGTTCAGCTCAGTCCGGTAGACCTCGAAGTCGGCCGGAATCAGGCGCACTGGCGTCCCGACCCCCTGGCGCTCGACCGCGTTCCTGACCGTCTTCTGCAAGTCCAGCAGGAACGGGTCGCCGAAGTCGTACGGCTTGGTGTCGTCCGAGCGGTCCCCGCCGCCGCCGCGGAAGTCGGTCTCGTGCTTGCCGACGCGGTCCTTCTTGAGCTGCGAGAAGATGTCGCGGAGCGCCTTCTGGCCGATCTTGCGGACGGCCCGGGGCGTCAGCTCCATCTCGTCGCCCTTGTTCTCGATGTAGCCGGCCTCTTCGAGGATCTTGCGGATCTGCTGGAGCTGGTCCAGGTTCTGGGCGGCCTCGTCGCCGAGCAGGTTGCGCACTTGCTCGGCGTCGATCTCTTGGAGGTCCGACTCATCGCGGGCGTCCCGGAGCTGCCGCTCGAGCCGCTCCATCTGCTGGAGCTCGTCCATGAGCCCCATCGCCTCTTGCAGCGAGACCGGCTCGTCTCCGCCAAAGGAGTAGCGGCGGCCCTCGGCCCCGTCGGGGTTCAGCTCGTCGAGGTTCATCGCCAGCTCGGCCATCTCGCGCCGCAGTCCGGGGTCTTGCAGGGCCGCGTCCATCATGTCCTGCAGCTCGCGCCGCTGGCCGGGGCTCATGCTGTTCATCAGCGACTGCATCTGGGCCATCTGCTGCTGGAGCTGCTCGACGAGGTCTTCGAGCGTCTCGGCGTTCGGGAACAGGTCGCCCCACTTGCCCATGAACTCGTTGAAGTTCGAGCGACCCGTCTCGGCCTGCTGGCGGAGCATCTGGTTCAGGTCGCGGAGCATCTCGCGCATGGCGCCCATCTGCTCGGGCGTCGTGTTCTGGATCGACTGCTGCATGCCCTGGAAAGTCTGCTGCATCATCTGCTGCTTGAGCGAGTCGAGCAGATCCTGGAACTGCTGGCGGGCCTCCGGGCTCATGAAGTCGTAGTCCTGGAGCTCCTTGATCTGGCCGCCCATGTCCTTCGGCAGCTCATCAAGCTTCTGGCGCTTCTGATCGGCCATCTTCTCGAGCTGCTTCTGGAAGGGCGCCTGCTCGGGGGCGTCGCCGGACTCGATCTTCTCGCGCCCCTCCTGGACGCGGCGGTCGATGCTGTCGCGCTCGGTCTTGAGCACCTCGTCGAGCTTCTGGCGGAGGTCGTCGAGGACCGACGACATGTTGTAGCGGTCGAGCTGCTCGCGGCGGCGCTCGCGGAGCTGCTCCATCAGGTCTTGCAGCCCCTTCATGCGGTCGCCCTGCTCGTTCTCGGCGCCGCGCCGGAGCATGCGACGGAGGGCGTTCCAGAGATCCCCGTCGTCCATGAGGTCGTCGGACATCGCCTCCATGAGCTCGTCGGCGTCCAGACCGAAGATGGACTGCGAGCCGTCCCAGCGCGAGTAGCGGATGAATGACACTTGGTTCCCCCTCACCCCAGACCCCTCTCCCTCGCGGGGGAGAGGGGAGACAAGGGCGACTATCACAGTCGCGGCACGGTGGATCGTCCCCTTCTCCCTGACGCGGGAGAAGGGCTAGGGGTGAGGGCCTTCAGCCTCGGAACAGGAAACGGCCGCCCGCGCCGGCCACGCGGCTCTTGTTTAGCTTCTTGTGCAGGTGCAGCCCTTCGAGGACGAACTCCATCGCGGAGGCCATCACGGCCGGGTTGCCCTGGGCGCCGAGCTTGCCCATCGCGTCCGTGAGCCCGCCGACCTCGGCCGCCTGCGCGACGTATTCGAGCGACGGCATCGAGTCCGACACCTCGACGTTCAGCCCGTTCTCGAAGTTGCGGACCAGCTCGGTCAGGTCGGCGGACGAGAAGCGGCGGTTGAAGACGTTGAGCACCGCCCGGTTCACGAGCCGGTCGATGATCTTCTCCTCGCTCATGTCGCCGACCGTCTCCAGCTCGATCTTGCCGCCGGTCGTGGAGACCAGCGCGGCGAGGTCGCTCACGCGCGGGGCCACCTGCTGCTCGCGCAGCCGGATCGCCCGCTTGAGCGCGTTCGACTGGAGGTTCTCGTAGTTGCAGATCGACACGCGGACGCTGACGCCTGACCGCTGCGAGATGTCGGAGGATCGGCGCGCGAGGTGCGTGACCTCGGCCACGATCTCCTTCATGTAGTCGGGCACGCTGACGTCGTAGCCGCCGGGGGCGAACTGCGTCCGCTCCTGGTCCATGATGTCAATCTCTTGCTCGACGGTGCGCGGGTAGTGGGTGCGGATCTGCGAGCCGAAGCGGTCCTTGAGCGGGGTGATGATTCGGCCGCGGTTGGTGTAATCCTCGGGGTTGGCGCTGGCGACGACGAACAGGTCGAGCGGCAGTCGGATCTTGTAGCCGCGCACCTGGACGTCGCGCTCCTCCATGATGTTGAGCAGGCCGACCTGGATGCGCTCGGCGAGGTCGGGCAGCTCGTTGAGCGCGAAGATACCGCGATTCGTGCGCGGCAGCATGCCGTAGTGGATGGTGAGCTCATCGGAGAGGTAGCGCCCCTCGGCCACCTTGATCGGGTCCACCTCGCCGATCAGGTCGGCGACGGTGATGTCCGGGGTCGCCAGCTTCTCGCCGTAGCGGCGGTCGCGCGGCACCCACTCGATCGGGGCACCGTCGCCGCGCTCGCCGACCAGCTCTCGGGCTTGGGCCGAGATCGGCTCGAGCGGGTCGTCGTTGATCTCGGAGCCGGCGACGACCGGCATCTCCTCATCCAGCAGGTGGATCAGCGCCCGCGCCATGCGCGACTTGGCCTGGCCGCGCTCGCCGAGGAAGATGACGTCCTGGCCGGAGAGCACCGCGTTCTCGAGCTGCGGCAGCACCGTCTCTTCGAAGCCGACGATGCCGGGGAAGATCGGCTCGCCGGTCGAGATCTTCTCGATGAGGTTGTCGCGCATCTCCTCCTTGACGGAGCGGGTGCGGTAGCCTTCGGACTTCAGCTCGCCAATCGTGGACGCTTTCGCCATCGTGAATTCCTGCTCCTGTGTCCAGGCCGAAGGTCCGGAGGTGCCACCTCGAGACGGAGCGACCAATACGGATAGGCCAAGGGATGCGCAACGCGGCTACGGCTAACGGTGACTACTCCGTCAGCTAACGCCGACGGCTTCTGGGGCAACGCTCGCCGCAGTCGGCCACGTTGGCGCCCCAGGGCTCAGTCCGAGCCCCAAGCGAAGGATCTCGCGTGCAGCGTTCTCGTCCCGAGACAGTCTCAGTCCGCATGCGGGACATTCATGCCGCCGCTGGCTGAGCATCTTCGGGACGACGGCCTGACACCCGCTGCACCGTTGGGTTGTGCCGTTGGGATTCACTCGCACGACCTGACGACCGGCGCTTGCAGCCTTGTCGTCGAGTCGTTGGAGGAACATGCTCCAACCGGCGTCATTGATGGGCCGGGCCAGCATGCCATTGGCCATTCCCTTGACGTTCAGGTCTTCGACTGCGATGAAGCCGAAGCGGTTGACGAGGGCACGCGCCGCCTTGTGGTGGAAGTCGGATCGCCGATTGGCGATGTGCGCGTGGATCCTCTTGAGAAGCACGACGGCCTTCCGCCGGCCATTGCTGCGACGCCCGCGACGAGCGACCTTGCGTTGGGCGCGACGCACGGCGGCGGCGGCTTTCCGAGCGAAGCGCGGGTTGGCGATCTCCGAGCCGTCGGAGAGGACCGCGAACGTCGCCAACCCCAGGTCGATGCCGACCGCCTCGATGGACGCGGGTAGTGGGGAGACCTCGACCTCGCACGAGAACAGGGCGTACCAATGACCGGCCTCTCGCTTGACCGACACCGTCTTGATTTCCCCATCGACCGGGCGGTGCAACTTGACCTTGATCTCGCCCGCGCCTTGGAGGTAGAGACGGCCGTTCGCGCGCAGCCGGCAGCCGTCGCCGTAACTCGGGAAGGTCAGCGAGTCGTACCGTCGCCGGGATTGGAAGCGCGGGAAGCCCGCCTTGCGCCCGGCCTTCACCCGCCCGAAGAACGCCTTGAAGGTCTTGTCAACCCGCCGGAGCACATCCTGGCAGGCCGAGAAGTTAGCGAGATCGACGCTCCCGTCGGCCCGGATCGCCTTCAACTGGCTCGCCTGCTCGTAGTAGCTCACCGAGTGCCGCGCCTGCTTCCAGGCATCTCGCCGCTCCTGAAGAGCCGCGTTGTACAGCCGGCAGGCTTCCCCAAGCTGCGCATCCAGCGCCGTGGTTTGCACCCGATTCGGATAGATGCGGTAGCGGAACGTCCGACGCATCTACACGTCTCCGCGTTCGGCAAGGAAGCGGGCCGTTTCCGGCGTCCACAATCGACAGGTACACAGGTACGTCTCGATCACTTCGACGTAGTACCTCTGTTTTGTTTCATCATAGCTGCGCTCGTCACAGACGGGCCTCTTCATCGCGGAGTCAGCGTTCGAAAACCTCGTGCTGCGTCGCGGCCACGAGCCGCAAGAGCGATGCTGTCGCATTCACCAGCCGCCAAGAGACGGCGGTCCCCCCCGACAATGTTTAGAGCGCGCGGCAATAGGTAGACGGAACAAAGGGAGTAGCCAGCAGGCACGGACGCCGGCGACAGTAGAGGTGCTAGCCATTTCCCGTCGAGGAGGAGTCCGTGCCTATTCTACCAG